>Ga0316204_10003394_pt1 | contig 32066 bp, 33 predicted proteins | sample 6monrhotite_MG_2_FD_205661 | JGI IMG/M metagenome (GOLD analysis project Ga0316204, IMG submission 205661) | Microbial mat bacterial communities from mineral coupon in-situ incubated in ocean water Damariscotta River, Maine, United States -... | ecosystem: Environmental > Aquatic > Marine >... | reverse complement strand
AACGCAACAACGCGCTCCCGCAACTCAACTGGATGTGGCTTGCCCATGAATAACCCCCTATATCTGCTAAATATAGAGTGAATCATAAATTAGCTACGATGGGAATCCCGAATCTGATCAAATACGATACGCTCTAGTGGACGCTCAGGGGAAACAGGTTGTGTTGCAGGATGCTGGCCGCCGCACGGTCGAATGTTTCGGCAAATCCGACAGTCCGCCCGTCAGCGGCATGGATTGCGAAGCCCTTGGTGCCGTCAAAGCCTGTCGGTCGTACATAGGCAACCTGATCAGCGCCCCAATGGGCAAATGCAGCACGGCTTATAAGCGGGAGTCGCGCTTCTGAATATCGTCGCACGGTGATCGGATCGTTTTTCTTTTGCATGTTGAAACTCCTTTCTGAACCTTCCCGATTGCGGGCAAGGTCATTGCGGATTTCGGGCGTGGATAGTCACTCGGAATTGACGTCAATCATTGTTGGTTTCTGTTTTTTCTTCAGGTTGTTTTTGTCGTGTATTTTGATTGTTCGAACTTCCGGTTCAGGGAGGATCCGTTCCAAATCAATATGCAGGAGGCCGTTGTCCAGGGCGGCTCCAATGACTTCAATTTCTTCCGCCAGCACAAAACTTCGCTGAAACTGTCGTGAAGCAATACCACGGTGTATAAAAGCCCTTTCTTTTCCATCTTCATCCGTGTGGCGTCCCCGAATCACCAGTTCATTGTCTTCCATCGTAACGCTAAGGTCATCCATGGAAAAACCTGCGACCGCCAACGTGATACGCAGGCCGTGCTCGGAAATTTGCTCAATGTTATAGGGCGGATATCCCTCTGCAGAAGCTTTCGACGCCCTGTCCAACAGGCGTTCAAAATTTTCAAACCCCAGCAACAAGGGGCTGTTAAAGGCGGACATTCTTGACATTTCGCGTGCTCCTCCCGATCGAGCGAGTACGAATCAGACGTCGGATCCCCGAGACCGGGGCATCCGCCCGGTACGCAGGTGATCCTCACGCACCGGTCTATTGTTAATTTGGCCGAATTCGTGGCGGTGTCAATAGAGCCCGCCAGTCACTGCGCCTTTTCTTTGGCTTTGGCCTTCATACGTGCGGCTTCTGCCTGCCGAATACTCTGGCAGCCATTAATTCGTGCAAAAGGTAACCTCGATATTCCGCCACCCTCCATTTTTACAGCACCCGACACAACGAAGACTTCCTTGATTTGTCGTCCACCAATTGCGGCATTCATGGGACCCTTTATCCGATGGGGAATGTCTTTAAGCACCAGTTTCTGTTGAACGACCGGCACCGGGTTTCGAGATAGTTCCTGATAAATCGCATCTCGAATGCGCGGGACATTATTGCAGATATTGCCGACATATTTTTTGTTGGCTGCTTCCAGATAGATCGTCACAGGTGCAGTCCGCCGACCGGCTACCGGGACCATCAAGGGCGATAGCTGGATATGGGTTGGCACAATCCAGTAGGCTTCATCCTTGAGCGGCTTCTTCTCCTCGGCATTGGCGTTGTTGCCAGCCGAATTCAACAGGATACCGAGAACCATGGCGGTCAGGAAAAAGTGAGAGGTCATTGTCGGGCGGGAATACATATTTCAACCTGCTTTTATATTGGCGAGCCATGATAACAGAATGATCTTCAGACATACATTGATCATCGGCTCGGCGTGTTAACGGACGTAAACCGACACCCTATCCAGTGGGTTTTCGGTCTTTCAGCAATTCTGGCAGTCGTTTGTTGAGTCGGGTGGCCTTGTATGCGGGGATCCGGAAGGCCCAGGGCGATGTGTGCATATTTATGTCACGAGCTTCCGTGTCTCGTTCTGACGATCCATCTGCAGAAGAGGCGCTGACTTTGACCCAGTATTCCGGCAGATCGGCTCCGTCAACCTTCCTGGTGATCATGGTGATGGCAATATTCAATCCATCAAATGTCAAAAACTGGGCGGTTGTTGTTTTTTCTGTCGGGAAGGAAATACCGGACAGCGGACGAACGTCGTCGAGTTCGAAATCCTCCAGTACCGTTGCTATATTTGCCGGATCGCTGTCATATTTCAATTGTTTGCCGTCCGGAATATCAGCCAGTGAAAACCCCCGGTCGGATGGCAAAGATTTTGAAACTCGAACCACTTCCCCGTCAGGGTGACGAATTTCTGCTGATTTCATTCGCTCGGGTTTGATGTTGACGATTTTTCGCTGCAACCAGTCTGCTGGCAACCTGGATATGTTTGGCTGACCTGCCGCCAGCCAGGTTTGGGCATCGCCGGGATTGCGAATGTAAACGCCTTCCGTGATGGGGCCGGGCAAATTGTAGCGGGCTTTGCCAAGTATTGTCTCGGCCAGCAGATCACCATTTCGCGCGAACAACCTGACGACCCGCGATCGAGACCCCTTTATTACTGGATCGCGCAGGTCGAGTTTTCCGTAGTTGTCTGAAAGTCGGGTCTTTGGTTCGACATAGGTTAGCCCGGCAATTCCGATAATAGCGTTTTTCACCACTTCCGGCCGGACCGCGTAACCGCCACTTTCGGTTAATGTCCAGCCTGCGTCGCCGAGCGACATGGTCATGGTCCGATTGTCCGTTCGTATCTCGATTCCGGCAACGTCGTTGATTCGGGCATCCAGCCTGGAAAATACAATGGCTCCCCTGGCGGTTGTCATAAATCCTGGTTCACGGCTGACAGCAAGACCGGCTGCGGCAACGCTGATGGCGGTCGCTGCGGCAAGGAAGGCAAGTGTGCGAGGGGTCATGGATGCGCCTCTATTTTCAATCGCATGGCATCAGGTGATGGTTGACCGACGCCGCCGGAAACGGCGAGAGATTGCGACGACAATCAATATGACAATCAACGTCAGCGGGATCGCTGCTATATTCAGAAACTTCAACCAGGAATCAAGTTGATCGATATTACGCCGGAGTGCCAACTGAACACCCCGCAATTCTCTGCGAATCGAGATCATCTGGCTCCGGAACTGTTCAATCAGAACCTTTTCTTTCGAGTTCAACACCGCCTCTCCGGGCTTTTCTGCCTGCCCCATGAGTTCGTTCAACTTGCCTCGGACCTCTGTCAAGCGGTCCTGAAGTTCCTGTTCCTTGGACCGGTACCGGATTTCTGCCGCCTGCCGGATTTGATGAACAAGTTCGAAGGTCCGCGGTATTCTCGTCCGGGCCCGGAGCCCGATCAGGTCCTGGCTGCCGCTCAGGTTTTCGAAAGCATTGACAACAAAGTCGGCATTGTTTGCGAAGGGCACCAGCACTTTCGAACCGGCGAGTTCCTGAGCGTCAACCCAGAGCCCGTCCGTCAGCATGTCGGTATCAGCGACGACGATCACGTTTATCGGAATTTTTGCCGAACTGATGTGATTTTTATCGGTCTTGGCCTGTTCCGGAAAGGCTGAGCGGGCGTACCCGGTCAATCGGGCCGCCAACGTCAACTGCTTGCCAGATGGTATGAATTCCCTGAAAAGTTTAACGACCTCCGGTCGTAGCATCACTTTATCACGGTCAATCATCATCGATTGTGGACTACTTTGCATCAGCGGCGTGAAGGTGGTTCCCTTGTCCGCGACGGGTTGCAGGATTCCGGATGTTGCCAGGTTTATGAGCTGCAGGTCCGCCGTCGCGATATCGTCCCTATTGAAATTTTCGGACTTCAGGGACAGCCATGCGACATAATCAGTGACGGCCAGCTTGCCGCCTTCCTGTACATTGACACGCCGCGCAGTTGCAAGATCTCCGGCGATTTTATCTTTAACCAATCGGGCACCCCATGATTCCAGAGTCTTATCGAACTCTGACACGGGGTCGTTCTTTAGTCCGGGGCCCGGTCGGGCTGCTGTTTCCGCATTGGTATCGACAAATGCCATGACCCGCCCACCTCGAAGGACGAACTGGTCGATGGAATACAACATGTCTTGCTTGAGACCCTTGGGATGGACAATCATTAACATGTCAACGCCGTCAGGAATTTCGGTTGCATCGCGCCCGATCGGTGTCACATCAAAAAATTCGCTGATCTGATCCATAACGGTCCAGCGGCCATTGCCGCCCATTTGCGGCCCCGGACGCCCGTTGATCGGTAACGGGCTAAGCAGGCCAATGGTTTTACGTTTTGGATTGTTGAGCGTATGGATCAGTTTGGTGAGGTCATATTCAAGAAAGGTTTCCCGGGTTGGGGAAAAAAATGCAATTGTCTGCTGATCGTCAGTCGAATTGGTCGCCGCCAGACCGAAATATCCCAGGTCCCCGGCCGCATTGACCGGAATACCCTGAAGGCCGAATGAATCCGCCAGGTCCTGTGCGTCGGTGAAGGGTTCCGGATCAAGTATCTCAAGTCCGATTTTGCCGTCGGAGATGTTGACATATTGTCCCAGCAACTCCTTCACGCGGACAAAATAGGCGGCATGTGACGGGCTTTGCTCGCCCAGGTTTTTGCTGAAAAACAACCGAATTTTTATAGGCTCGACGATTTGCGACAGGGCAGAGCGAGTGCCTTCCGACAGTGTATACAGATGCCCTTGCGTCAGATCCAGCTGGACACTCTTGAAAGCGGCATTCGAAAATACATTGATTGCCAGAAAGAGTATAACGCCGAGGATCAGACCTGTAATGGCGAGACGGGAGCGATTGAACAAATTCACCGAATTCTCCGTTAATCCGATTTTTTCAAATCAATGATGATAACGTTGGCAAACAGCCAGAATGTCATCAGGGAGGTGAAAAAGATGAGGTCACGAATATCGATGACACCGTTCATAACGGCCCGGAAATGTGTCAGAAAGCTCAGGGATGCGATGGTTTCAATCAGCAGGTCCGGCGCCCACAATCGGAAAAAATTGAGGACCAGTTCCAACCCACTCATCGTGAACAGGAAGCAGATGGTTGCCGCAACGATGAAGGCGATGACCTGGTTTCTGGTCATGGCAGAGATGCACGATCCAATGGACAGAAATGCACCAGCCATCAACCAGCTGCCGATATAGCTTGTAACGATCACGCCATTGTCCGGATTGCCGAGGACGTTGACGGTTATCCACATGGGGAACGTCAGTGCCAGTGCGATTCCGGCGAATATCCAGGCCGCCAGAAATTTTCCAAGGACAGCCGACGTCGTTGTAATCGGCAGCGTCATTAACAGCTCAATGGTACCCGATTTGTGTTCCTCTGCCCATAAACGCATGGAGATCGCCGGAATTAACAGCAGATATAACCAGGGATGAAACTCGAAGAAGGTCGCCAGGTCAGCCTGGCCCCGTTCGAAAAAATTGCCGATGTAAAAGGTGAATGAACCCATCATTGCGAGGAATATCACAATGAATACATAGGCGACCGGCGTTGCAAAATATCCTGTCAGCTCCCGCCGTGCGATGATTGCGATATTACGCATTTGCGCTGATCCCGGAAGCTGGCGCAGTCGTTACCTGACGGAAAACCCGGTCGAGAGAACCTTTATCCAGATAAACTTCTTCAATATTCAGGCCCCGTTCACGAATGCGCTCACTGACCCTCATGATGAGAGTTGAATCCCCATTGTCGGAGATTTGCAACACTGTGCCGCCGCTAACCCGCGGAGGGGGGGCGTGATGAATCGTTCCCAACCCGGCGAGGCCTGCCTCGACAGAAGCAAGATCGCCGGTCGATACGTGCACATTGACAGTGTTGTATCCGGGGTCGCGTGCCAGCAATTCGACAGGCGTTCCGTCTGCGACAATCCGACCGTTCGCAATGATGATGGCCCGCGAACAAACCGCTTCCACTTCCTCCAGAATATGAGTGGAAACAATAATTGCCTTGTCGGCGGCCATTTCGTGTATCAACGCCCGAACGTGATGTTTTTGATTTGGGTCAAGGCCATCCGTCGGTTCGTCCAACAGTAAAACATCGGGATCGTGCAGAATGGCCTGCGCTAATCCGACACGTCTCCGGTATCCCTTTGACAACGTGTCAATTGATTGATGAAAAACTTCTTTCAGACGAACCTTCTCGACAACGTCGCCAATTCGACGTGCCTTGTCGGCCCCGCCAAAACCCCGGATCTCAGCAATGAAATTGAGAAAGGTGGCTGGTGTCATGTCACCGTAGGTCGGCGCACCTTCGGGCAAGTAACCAATTTTCTTTTTTGCTGCAACGGGCGAGGTGCAGATATCAAAGCCGACGATCTCGGCCGTTCCGGCGGTGGGCTCAAGGAAGCCGGCAATCATTTTCATTGTCGTAGATTTGCCGGCGCCATTCGGCCCCAGAAATCCCAGGACCTGGCCTTTGCCGACGTCGAACGATACGTCGTCGACCGCCACCAGCGGGCCAAAATGTTTGGTCAAACCTTTCAGGAAAATCATCGGCGCATTTGTACCCGTCTCGTGGCGCTCCTGCAATCGGAATGTTGATATTCGATATATCCGGTGTGGCAAAGGGCGCAAGGTCGACATCCCGGTTTTTCCCAAAAACACACAGGGCCGAATACGGTTGGATGTGGCAGTTTTCAATGGCGAGGTCCTGCCGCGCAGATTGCGATAGACGGCGCACTTCCCCGGAAAGGCCAGCGTCAAATTTGAGGACTTGAATATTGAACAATGTTCAATTAGTGTTATGAACATTGTTCAATATTCAGGATAGTCAATGGCCCGGCGTTCCGATCACAGCAAAGATCAGCTTTGCAGTCTCGCCCTTGATGCGGCCGAAAGAATCGTCGTGGAAGGCGGCTTGCAGGCGCTGACGGCACGGAAGATCGCAAGTTTGATCGGGTACTCACCCGGAACGTTGTACAATCTGTTTGAAAATCTGGATGACCTGACATTGCGTGTAAATGCTCGAACACTGGACCTGCTGGATGGTTCTCTGCGATTTGATTTCCAGTCCCGGGATGTCGACCGGGATGTCCATTCTCTGCTGCGGCAGTATCTCGGGTTTCTGCGTGATCACCCGCATCGCTGGGCAGCGTTATTCGATTTTGCCCTGCCAGACGGAACTGTTCTGCCGACCTGGTATCAATGCAAGATTGATTGCGTCCTCGATCACTTGGACATCGTCCTCTCCCCCCTATTTGACGAGGGGCGCAGTCAAAGATCCGCCCAGGCCGCCCGAACGCTGTGGGCGGGGCTGCATGGAATCTATGCGCTGGAACGCAGTGGCAAGCTGAGTATGGTCGGCAGTGACGCCATTGAACCGATGGCAACCATGCTGGTCCATACATTTTGCGATGGATTGAAATACAGGATGACAAGGTCGTCAAATGGCCGAAAATGATCCGGTGTTCAGGATAAGTGGGCTGGCGGCAATGTGGTCAGGCGCGTGCGCTCTGTTTTGCCGCCTGAATATCCCGATGAAGACTCTCGGGGGCAAACAGTTCTGGTCTGACGTGCGCTGGCTGGACGGTTGGCGGATCCAGCGACATTGCTGGACGGGCCGATGCCGTTTGCTGGATGACAGGGATGTCCGGCGGGTTTGCGGCAGTATGTCGCTCTGTGATGGCGCGCTGCAGGGGCTCAGCTGTGCGAAGAAATTGCGTCGGCACGCGCCACATGTCGTCGTTTTGTTACACGGGATCGGTCGGTCAACCGGTACGTTTGCAAATCTCGTCAATCCACTCAAAAGCGCCGGTTATGACGTTGCCAATCTCAGTTATGCGAGCACGCGCCGGACAATTGAACAGCATGCCGGGACAATATCGGAACTGGTGTCATCTCTGACGGACTATGAAACGATCTCGTTTGTTACGCATTCCATGGGGGGGCTGGTTTTACGCCAGATACTATCGTGCCATGCCGAGTGGCTAAGACGATTGCCGGTGGCGCGGATCATCCAGATCGCACCTCCCAATCAAGGTTCTGTTATTGCGCGGTATATGAAGGCTAACCCGCTTTATGGCTGGATTTATGGTGTGGCTGGCCAGCAGTTGACCCCTGGGTATGTGAAAAACCTGCCGCCGCTGAGCGAGCCATTCGGGATCATCGTCGGTGGAACCGGAGACGCACGCGGCCTCAATCCGTGGCTCGGCAGCGATAACGACGGCACTGTGCTGGTGTCGGAAACCAGTCTGCCTGAGGCCAGGGATGTAATTCAGATTAACGCTTTTCATGTGTCGATCTCAAATAATCCGCAAGCGGTTCAGGCGGTCCTGACCTTTTTACGATGGGGCCAGTTTGAGCCGCCAACTTCACCGGTACTGATAAAAAAGGATGAACCTCATGCCTGACAACCAGCTTCACCTGCTGCGGACTCGCCGGTTCTGGCCACTGTTCATCACGCAATTCCTGGGGGCGGCAAATGACAATCTGTTCAAGAATGCGCTGGTCATTCTGATCCTGTATGGGCTGGCTGAAAATGTTTCGGTAAACCCACAGATCCTCGTTACCCTCGCCGCTGGCATATTTATATTGCCATTTTTTCTATTCTCCGCAAACGCCGGACAGTTGGCAGACAGATTTGAAAAAACCCGGCTGATCAGATGGATCAAGTTTTGTGAAATTTGCATCATGAGCGTGGCAGTTTACGGGTTGAGTACGAGTGACAGCAATTTATTGTTGGTTGTACTTTTCCTGATGGGCGTTCAATCCGCCTATTTTGGCCCACTGAAGTACTCAATCCTGCCGGATCTGTTGGAAAAAGGCGAGTTGATTGGCGGTAACGCGCTGATAGAAGCGGGAACGTTTCTCGCCATTCTGCTTGGCACCATAGCGGGTGGATTATTAATCCTGACAGAAAATGGCGTGACGCTGGTGTCGTCCGGTATTGTTGGTCTTGCCATAGCCGGATGGATGTCGAGTTTTCTAATTCCAGCCATACCCGCGTCGACGCCTGGACTTAAAATCAATGTGAATATCCTCGGCGAGACAGCGAACATTGTCCGTCTCGCGCACCGCCGACGGGATGTTTTTCTGGCGATTCTGGGAATTTCCTGGTTCTGGCTGGTGGGAGCTACGTTTCTCGCCCAGTTCCCGGCGTTTGCCAAAAACGTCCTGGGAGGGGACGAAACCGTCGTGACGCTGTTTCTGACAGTCTTTTCCGTCGGAATCGGATTTGGCTCCCTATTGTGCGGGCGATTGCTGAAGGGAGAAATTTCCGCCCGGTTTGTACCGTTCGGGGCGCTCGGAATGACGCTGTTTATCCTGGACCTGTACGGATCCAGCGCCGGACTACCGGTTCCGGTCAGCGCCAATATCGGATTTCAACAGTTCCTCAGCAATCCTCACTCCTGGCGACTGCTGACTGATTTGATGGGTATCTCCGTCTGCGGAGGGCTTTATATCGTTCCGCTGTATGCGATCATGCAAAGCCGCAGTGAGGCAGGTCAGCGATCCCGCGTGATTGCCGGAAACAATATCCTGAACGCCGCGTTTATGGTCACCGGCGCGCTGGCGGCCAGCGCCATGCTGGCGGCACAGTTGACGGTTCCGCAAGTTTTTCTGGTGCTCGCCGTTCTCAATGCGGGAGCGGCTATTTATATTTCGGCATTGTTGCCGGACGCCCTGATCAAGGCGTTCCTTCGGCTAGTGTTAACGTTCTGCTATCGGGTTGATGTGCGAGGCATGGAAAACATGGCGTCGGTCGGTAGCAAGGCTGTCATTGTTGTCAACCATGTGTCGTTCCTGGATGCTGTTCTGCTGATCGCTTATTTGCCAGTCAAACCAACATTTGCAATCGACAGCCACATCGCAAGGCATTGGGGTATTCGCCCGTTCCTCGGGCTGGTAAATGCATTTCCAATGGATCCGGGTAATCCGCTCGCCATCAAGTCCCTCATAAAAGCTGTCGCCGCAGGTCAGCATTGTGTGATTTTTCCGGAAGGGCGAATTACGGTAACGGGAGCGTTGATGAAAATTTATGAGGGCCCCGGACTGATTGCCGACAAGGCAAATGCGCCGCTGGTTCCCATCCGTATTGACGGCGCCCAGTTTACGCCCTTTTCCCGGTTGAAAGGGAAAGTGCGCCGGCGCTGGTTCCCCAGGATAACGATCACCGTTCAGGAACCCAGAACGTTTGCGCTTGATGATCGTCTTGTTGGTCGGGAACGCCGGCGGTGCGCCGGCGACAAATTGCATGACCTTATGACCGGGTTGATTTTTGAGACCCGCGATCACGAGCAGACACTGTTTCAGGCACTGCTCGATGCGCGGCATGTACACGGGAAGTCGGCAATTGCCCTGGAAGATGCTGAACGCAATCCGATGTCCTACGATGCGGTCCTGCTACGGAGCCTTATCGTCGGGAGGCGTCTGGCAAAGATGAGCAGCAAGGGGGAGTCTGTCGGACTTCTTTTACCCAATATGACCGTTACCGCCATTTGTTTTTTTGGGCTGCAGGCATTCGGACGAATTCCTGCCATGCTGAATTTCTCGACCGGTACCGGAAATATGGTGGCCGCCGTTCAGGTTGCAAAGATCGATTCGGTTCTGACGTCACGGCGGTTCATTGAAATGGCCAAACTGCAGGATGCAGTCAAAGGCATCAGCGAATATAGTCGTATAACCTATCTTGAGGATATCGTCGGCGAATTGAACGCGACAGACAGGCTGGCGGGATTGTTTCAGCGAACCTTCGCAGAAACGTTCTACCGGCGGCGGCAGGTTAAACCGGACGATGCGGCAGTGGTGCTGTTTACGTCCGGTTCTGAAGGTGCCCCCAAGGGAGTTGTCCTGTCACATGCCAATCTGTTGGCCAATCGCGAACAACTTGCCAGCGTTATTGATTTCAACCCGACGGATACGGTATTCAACGCGCTGCCGATCTTCCATTCCTTTGGCCTGACGGGCGGGTTGCTGCTGCCGTTGTTATCCGGCGTCCGCACCTTCCTGTACCCTTCCCCGCTGCATTATCGCATTGTGCCGGCGCTGGCCTATGACTCCAATGCAACGATCCTGTTTGGGACAGATACATTTTTGTCTGGATATGCGCGGGCAGCCCACGCTTATGATTTTTACAGTATCCGCTATGTCTTTGCCGGGGCCGAGAAGGTGAAGGACGAGACCCGGCGCATTTGGTCCGATAAATTCGGTCTGCGAATTCTGGAAGGATATGGTGCGACGGAAACGTCGCCGGTTATAGCCGCCAATACCCCGATGCATTTCAAGGCGGGTAGTGTCGGGCGGTTGATGCCCGGTATTTCGGCCCGCATTGAACCAGTGCCAGGCATAGACAGGGGAGGTCGATTATTTGTGACGGGACCAAACATTATGCAAGGGTATCTGTTGCACGATGCGCCCGGTCAGTTGCAGCGGCCAGCGAATGGCGAATACGATACCGGAGATATTGTGGAAATTGACTCCGACGGTTTTCTCACGATCAAGGGGCGTGCCAAACGTTTCGCCAAGATTGCCGGAGAAATGGTATCGCTGGGTGCCGTTGAATCCCTGGCGGAACAGCTCTGGCCGGACCATCGGCACGCAGCGATCGTGACCCCGGACCCGAAAAAGGGCGAGCAGGTTATTTTATTAAGTGAAAATGGGGCTGCTGGCCGATCCGATTTGCTGGCTTTCGCCCGCCAGGCGGGTGCCGCCGAACTGCAGGTTCCGAAGGAAGTACGTATCGTTGCCCAGATACCCATCCTGGGCAGCGGGAAAATTGATTACGTTGGAGCCTCACAGATGGTTCAAGTGGCCCAAAAAGCTGAATAAAGAAAAATTGATTATTAAATAAGCAAATTATATTATTGCCTAATTAATGATCAATTTGTGACACTATTGTGCTCACTGCGTGGGTCGATTTCAAATCTGAATTCCAATTCATAACGCAGAATACAGCCATTTCCCCTCCATTCAGAATGAATATTTGCAAACTGGCCCGAATGTTGAATTAGAAGACCTACTGCAACAACAAATTCTACGGGGTAGTTAAATGAAACAGATTATCAAGGGGGTCGTCGGTGCGGGCGCGTTGGCGGCAAGTTTTGTCTATGGTGGCGCGGTTCAGGCGGCTGAAACGATTAAAATCGGAGTTCTTCATTCACTGTCAGGCACAATGGCAATCAGTGAAACGACGCTGAAGGACACCGTGCTCATGATGGTTGACGATCTCAATAAAAAAGGTGGTTTGCTCGGGAAAAAGGTCGAGGCGGTGGTCGTCGATCCGGCCTCCAACTGGCCCCTGTTTGCGGAAAAGGCCCGTGAACTGATCGAAAAAGACAAAGTTGATGTGATTTTCGGTTGCTGGACGTCCGTGTCACGCAAGTCCGTTCTCCCGGTTGTCGAGGAGCTGGACGGAATGTTGTTTTATCCGGTTCAGTATGAAGGTGAAGAAAGCTCCCGAAATGTCTTTTATACCGGTGCCGCACCAAATCAGCAGGCGATTCCGGCGGTCGAGTACCTGATGAGCGAAGACGGCGGCGCGGCCAAACGGTGGGTGTTGTTGGGAACGGACTATGTCTACCCGCGCACAACCAACAAGATTCTCCGGGCGTTTCTGCACGCCAAAGGTGTCAAGGATGCAGACATCATGGAAAACTACACGCCGTTCGGGCATTCCGACTGGCAGACGATTGTTGGTGATGTCAAAAAATTCGCCTCTGCCGGTAAAAAAACGGCGGTCGTTTCGACCATCAACGGAGATGCAAATATCCCTTTCTACAAGGAGCTCGGCAATCAGGGGATCAGGGCTGAAGATATTCCGGTTGTCGCCTTTTCAGTCGGGGAAGAGGAATTGGCTGGTCTCGATACCAAACCGCTGGTCGGGCATCTCGCCGCCTGGAACTACTTCATGAGCGAAGCCACACCGGAAAACACAGCCTTCATCAAAAAATGGCATGCCTACATCAAAGACGAAAAGCGTGTCACCAATGATCCGATGGAGGCAACCTATATCGGCTTCAAGATGTGGACGCAGGCCGTTGAGCAGGCGGGAACGACTGACATCGACGCTGTTCGCCAGGCGATGTATGGCCAGAAAGTCCAAAATCTGACAGGCGGAGTGGCGGTTATGAATACCAACCACCATTTGTCGAAGCCGGTCCTGATTGGAGAGATCCAGTCCAACGGGCAGATCGAAACCGTTTGGCGGACCAAAGGCGTGGTGGTTGGCGATGCCTGGTCGGATTACATCCCCGAAAGCGCTAAACTGACTGCTGACTGGACCTATCCGTGGGTCTGCGGGAATTGTGAAAAGCCTGTCTATACAGGCATGTAATACCTTCCAGACTGTGACTGGCCGGTGCAGATATCCTGCGCTGGCCAGCCTGTTCTTCTTCCACAGACCAGCCTGTTCTTCTTCCACAGATAAGTGAATTTCATGACGCGGTCCCGCTTCTTCGTTCTCGTAAACTGCCTGGTATGGTTAGTCGTATCCCGGCCGGCGCTTGCCGACGTTACAACAGATATTGCCGGGCTGGCAGCGGGCAGCACAAAAGACAAAATTGACGCTGTCGAACGCCTGGTTTCCGGCGGCAACAGTAACGCGATCCCGGTGTTGAAAGCCTACCTGAACGGGAATCTTTTCCTTGTTAAATCAGACGGAGCGGCAGTAATCGGCCTTCCTGTCGCGAGTGGAGTCCGGATTTCAGATGCACGGGATGGCCGTGAGATCGGTATCGTCAAAAAATCGACTCTGAAAAAAATCAGAATAAATAACCGACTGCGCAAAATCGTCAGAAGCGCTCTCGGCGGTATGACGCTGCTCAGCAAAAACCGTGACCAACGCCTGACAGCCGCTCACGATGTGTTTAAAAGTCGTGATGCAGGCATGATTGAGCTGTTGAAAACAGCGATATCCCGGGAGACCGATGATACGGTTCGCGCTGCCTTCAAGCGTTCTCTGGCCGCAATTCAGGCAACAAGCGATAACGACCCTGCCGTCAGGGTTGCTGCCTTGTCCATTCTCGCGGAATTTACCGACCAGGATGTGCGGGCGCTTGTTTCGTCGATTCTGGCATCCGAAGACAGTGCCGGATCAGAAGTCAGCCGTGCCGCCGGGAAGGCGTTGGAACAGATCGAATCCCGGCTGCAGGCCCGAAACATCGCGGCCAGTATTTTCCAAGGCGTGAGTCTGGGGTCGGTTCTGTTGCTGGCCGCCATGGGGCTCGCGGTGACGTTTGGCGTTATGGGTGTGATCAATATGGCTCATGGCGAGATGGTGATGTTGGGTGCTTATTCTACTTTCATCGTGCAGGACCTGTTTCGGACCTACCTGGCGGCCTATGCGGACTGGTCCGTGCTGGTCGCGGTTCCTGTCTCTTTTGTTGTTGTCGGATTAATCGGTGTCATTATCGAACGATGTGTCATTCGTTTTCTTTACGGCCGCCCACTCGAAACCCTGCTGGCAACCTGGGGCCTGAGCCTGATCATTCAGCAATTGGTCAGATCTATTTTCGGACCGACCAATCAGGAAGTGGCCAATCCGTCGTGGATGAGCGGCGCCACCGAGGTAGTCGGCGGTCTGTCCCTGACCAACAACAGAATGTGGATCATTGTATTTGCGATGATTGTATTTGTTCTGGTGACAGTCCTGATGAAAAAAACGGCATTTGGATTGCGCATTCGTGCGGTCATGCAAAATCGGGCAATGGCCTCTTCGATGGGAATTCGGACAGGCTGGGTTGATGCCCTGACCTTCGGCCTGGGATCCGGAATTGCGGGAATCGCAGGTGTTGCGTTGTCGCAGATTGATAATGTGTCTCCTAATCTGGGGCAGGCCTATATCATCGACAGTTTCATGGTTGTTGTCTTTGGCGGGGTTGGGAACCTGTGGGGAACGGTTGTCGGGGCGCTTAGCCTGGGAATTGTAAACAAGTTTCTGGAACCGGTTTCCGGAGCGGTTCTGGCGAAAATTCTGGTCTTGATTGCCGTAATCCTGTTCATTCAAAAACGCCCGCGAGGGCTGTTTGCCCTCAAGGGCCGAGCGGTGGAGGGATGACCCCGGTGAACGTTACAGTTGGGCCAGTGACGGCGCTGATTCTCAGGGATCGCGGCGCCGCAACCATGATCGTTATTTTGCTGGTGGCGGCAATCCTGGTTCCGGCACTCAATCTGCTGGTCCCGCCCGGCTCATTTTTTTATATCCCCAGTTACGTGGTCAGCCTGCTCGGCAAATATCTATGCTTTGCACTTCTCGCTCTGAGTGTCGATCTGATATGGGGCTTTTGTGGAATTCTCAGCCTGGGTCATGGTGCCTTCTTTGCCCTTGGCGGCTACGCAATGGGCATGTATCTCATGCGTCAGGTCGGCGACAGGGGGGTCTATGGCAACCCGACATTACCGGATTTTATGGTGTTCCTGAATTGGCACGAATTACCCTGGTACTGGTCCGGGTTTGACAATTTCACCTTTGCTGCATTGATGGTTGTTGCTGTTCCCGGGTTGTTGGCATTCGTGTTCGGCTGGTTTGCGTTCCGGTCGCGCGTTACCGGTGTGTATCTATCAATCATATCGCAAGCGATGACATTTGCCCTGCTGCTGGCGTTTTTCCGAAATGACATGGGGTTTGGCGGTAACAACGGGCTGACGGATTTCAAGGACATCCTTGGATTTGATGTCAAATCGGATGTCGTTCGGGCCGCCTTGTATTTCAGTTCCGCACTTGCTGTGCTGGCAGGGTACCTGCTTTGTCGATTTATTGTCGCTTCCAGATTCGGACGGGTTCTGGTTGCGATTCGAGATGCGGAAACGCGGACCCGCTTTCTGGGGTATCGGGTCGAACACTACAAACTCCTGGTGTTTGTCGTCTCGGCGATATTGGCCGGTATTGCCGGATCGTTATATGTGCCTCAGGTAGGGATCATAAATCCGAGTGAGTTTTCGCCGGCCAATTCCATCGAAATCGTTATCTGGGTTGCGGTTGGCGGGCGCGGGTATTTGCATGGAGCAATCCTTGGCGCGATCATCGTCAACTATGCGAAAACATACTTTACGGGCGCTCTACCGGAAATCTGGCTGTTCATGCTGGGCGGATTGTTTATCGCCACCACGCTGTTTTTGCCCAAAGGGATTGTCGGGTTCATGACCAAAATCCGGATTCCGGATCGCAGCAACACGACCCGTTCAAACGCAATTTCTGAAACCGCCGGGAAATGACATGAGCACACCTTTGGATGCCGATATCAGTCCCGGGGACACAATCCTCTATGTCGATGGTGTATCGGTCAGTTTTGATGGGTTCAAGGCTCTCAATGGACTGAGTTTCTACGTGACTGCGGGCGAATTGCGGGCCGTCATCGGACCCAACGGGGCGGGTAAAACCACGATGATGGATGTCATTACGGGAAAGACCAAACCTGATGAGGGGCAGGTGCTGTTCAAAACCCATACGGATCTTACCCGACTGGATGAAACGCGTATCGCCAATCTGGGAATTGGACGGAAATTCCAGAAACCGACCGTATTTGAAAATCTTTCTGTGTTTGATAACCTGGAGCTCGCCCAGGCGGGTGATCGCCGGGCGAGCATGGCACTGTTCGCCCGGGTCAGCGCTGATCAACGCCAGCGAATTTCCGAAACGTCGGAATTGATCGGGTTGGCGGCGATGTCCGGATTGCCCGCCGGAGAGTTGTCACACGGACAGAAACAGTGGCTGGAAATCGGTATGTTACTGATGCAGGACCCGGAATTGTTGCTGGTTGATGAACCCGCCGCCGGTATGACAGATGCCGAAACGGCCCTGACGGCCGAAATGTTGAAAAACATTGCACAAACTCACTCGGTTGTCGTTGTGGAGCACGATATGGAGTTTGTCAGGGCTCTGGAAAGTCGGGTAACGGTATTACACGAGGGATCGGTTCTTGCGGAGGGGTCACTGGATGCGATCCAGCGTAATGAGCGGGTCATAGAAGTCTATCTGGGGCGCTGACGATGCTGAACGTGAAGGACGTGGATTTGTATTATGGTGCCAGTCAGGCACTGAAAAAAATAAACCTGACCGCCGCCAAAACAGGTGTGACATGTGTACTGGGTCGCAACGGGGTTGGTAAGACAAGTTTGCTGCGGGCCATCGCAGGCCAGCAGGCCATCCAGTCCGGAACAATCCGTTGGGAAGATGAAGATATCAGCAATCTCCCTCCGTATGCGCGGGCACGCCGCGGGGTCGCCTACGTGCCGCAGGGTCGGGAGATTTTCCCGCTGTTGACGGTGCACGAAAATCTACGCACCGGATTTGCGGCATTACCCCGGAAGGAGCGGGAAATTTCGCCGGAGATCTTTGATCTGTTCCCGGTTCTTGCCGATATGCTGGACCGCCGAGGCGGGGATTTATCCGGTGGCCAGCAGCAACAATTGGCAATTGCGCGGGCCCTCGTCACGCGTCCTCGCCTGTTGATTCTGGATGAACCGACAGAAGGTATCCAGCCATCAATCATCAAGGACATCGCGCGGGTCATTGGCTTGCTTGCCAGCCGCGGAAATATGGCCATTTTACTGGTTGAGCAATATTTTGAATTTGCCCGTGATCTGGCCGAAACCTACGTCGTCATGGACCGGGGAGAAATCATTCTTGGCGGGCAGGCCCGCGAAATGGTGGAGGAAGATGTCCGTCGTTTCATCACCGTCTGAACGACCTGCCGCGAAATCGGGCAGCAAGGTCATTGTCGATGGCGGCGCGAGTGTCAGATTTGAAAATAGTTATGGCAAAACAATTCTGAAGGACCTGTACCAGCGCGATCCGGTGCGGATTCTGTTTCCAAACAATCCGCCGGATGAAATCGTGACGGGCGTTCTGACGACGACGTCGGGCGGATTGGTTGGCGGCGATGTCATCAAGGTCAGCGTGGATGCAGGTGATGACACCCGATCCATGGTCGTGGCGCAGGCGGCCGAGAAAGTCTATCGTTCGACAGGGGCGGACTGCTTGATCGACATCACGGTGCGGGCGGCGGAAGGTGCCTGGTTTGAATGGTTGCCACAGGAAACCATTCTACATCAGGGCGCCCGGATGCGCCGCACCACGCGTCTGGAATTGACCGGCGGGGCGCGGGTCCTGGCAGGTGAAATCCTGGTTTTTGGTCGACATGCCATGGGTGAACAAATGACGGAAGGCCTGGTCCGGGAATGTTGGCAAATATCCAGAGATGGACGGGCGATGTGGGCGGACGCTTTTTATCTGGATGGTAATCTTGACCAGGTGATCGGGCATGCCGCTGGATTGAGGGGGGCCGCCGGCATTGCCAGCGCGGTATATGTTGCTCCGGATGCCGACCGGGACCTGATGCTGGCGCGGGACCTGTTGGCGGAGCATCCCCGCATAAAAACTGCTGCGACGCTGGTCAATGGTGTATTGCTGGTGCGGTGGCTGGGGCATGACGTATTTTCCATGCGCAATGCATTTGGTGAGTTCTGGCGAAAATTTCGATATGCGGTTGGTGGCCATCCGGAAAATCTGCCACGCCTGTGGGATGTATGAGCGTTGCAACAGAATGCGATTGAGGAGGAAAGTCTGTGAATCTTTCACCCAGAGAAAAAGACAAGTTGTTAGTGGCAATGGCGGCAGAAGTGGCACGCAGGAGATTGGCACGGGGCGTCAAGCTGAACTACCCCGAAGCGATTGCGTTGATTTCTGATTTCGTCGTTGAAGGTGCCCGTGACGGAACCAGTGTCGCCGACCTGATGCGCGACGGCGCACTGGTGATAACCCGGGATCAGGTGATGCAGGGCATTTCCGAAATGATTCATGACATTCAGGTCGAAGCCACCTTTCCGGATGGAACCAAGCTGGTCACTGTCCACAATCCCATTCGCTAACGGAGATGCCAGATGATTCCAGGGGAAACATTCATTCGATCCGGCGATATTACGCTCAATGAGGGCCGGGAGGTCCGGCGTCTCAAAATTGCCAATACGGGGGATCGGCCCATACAGGTTGGTTCGCACTATCATTTTTACGAAACCAATGCCGCCCTGGCGTTTGAGCGTATACTGTCAAAAGGGTTTCGTCTCGATATTCCGGCAGGCACGGCGGTCCGGTTTGAGCCGGGGCAAGAGCGCGAAGTTACCCTGGTACGCTATGCGGGAGCTGAAAAAATTGTCGGGTTTAACGGCGTTATCGCCGGTGGCCTGAAACAAAACCGGGGGAAGGTCTGACATGGCATTTAAAATCGAACGTTCCGCCTATGCCGCCATGTTCGGGCCGACGACCGGCGACAAAGTCCGGTTGGCCGACACCGACCTGATTATCGAAGTGGAGAAGGACCACACCGTCTATGGCGACGAAGTGAAATTCGGCGGCGGCAAGGTGATCAGGGACGGGATGGGTCAATCGCAGATTTCGCGTGCAAATGGAGCCGTCGATACCGTGATCACCAACGCATTGATTGTCGACCACACGGGTATTTTTAAAGCGGATATCGGTATCAGGGATGGCCGGATCGCGGCAATCGGCAAAGCGGGCAACCCGGATGTCCAACCCGGCGTCAATATCATTATCGGTCCGGGCACGGAAGCCATCGCGGGCGAAGGACGAATTGTCACGGCGGGCGGGATCGATGCGCACATTCACTGGATTTGCCCGCAGCAGATTGATGATGCGCTCTATTCCGGCGTGACCACCATGTTGGGAGGTGGGACCGGCCCGGCTGAAGGAACAAATGCGACCACCTGCACGCCCGGCCCCTGGCACATGGCCCGAATGCTGCAGGCGGCCGAGGGGCTACCCATGAACCTCGGTTTTTTTGGCAAGGGCAATGCGTCCGACCCGGCGGCACTGGTTGAACAGGTTGAGGGCGGTGCCTGTGGACTCAAGCTGCACGAAGACTGGGGGACAACACCGTCTGCCATCGACACCTGTCTGGACATCGCAGAACGAATGGATATCGCGGTTGCGATCCATACCGACACTCTGAACGAATCCGGATTTGTTGAAAATACCACGGCAGCGTTCAAGGGTCGGACCATTCACGCGTTTCATACGGAAGGGGCTGGTGGCGGGCATGCGCCGGACATCATCAAGCTGTGCGGTGAATCCAATGTCTTGCCGTCGTCAACCAATCCAACCCGGCCGTTTACCATCAATACCGTTGATGAGCATCTCGACATGCTGATGGTTTGTCACCATCTCGATTCCAGAATTCCCGAAGATGTCTCCTTTGCCGAAAGCCGGATTCGGCGGGAGACGATCGCGGCGGAGGATATTCTGCATGATCTCGGAGCATTTTCGATGATCGCGTCAGATAGTCAGGCGATGGGGCGGGTCGGTGAAGTCATCATCCGAACCTGGCAAACGGCCGATAAAATGAAAAAACAGCGGGGATCCCTGCCGGAGGAAACAGGGAAAAATGACAATTTCAGAGTCAGACGTTACATTTCAAAATACACCATCAATCCCGCACTGACGCATGGAATTGCCGATCAGGTCGGGTCTGTCGAGGTCGGGAAGCTGGCGGATCTGGTGATATGGAAACCAATGTTTTTCGGCGTCAAGCCGGACGTGGTTCTGAAATGCGGAACGATCGCGGCGGCCGCCATGGGTGATCCCAACGCTTCAATTCCGACCCCCCAGCCGGTTCATTACCGCCCGATGTTCGGCGCTATTGGGAAATCGTTGACCCATAGCGCGGTTACGTTTGTTTCCGAAGCGGCATTTGGCGCAGGATTGGCACAAACGCTGGGACTTTCGAAAACGGTACTGCCGGTATCAGCAACCCGGTCAGTCAAAAAGGCCGATATGATTCTGAACAATTATACACCGCATATGGAGGTCGATCCAGAGACGTACGAAGTCAGGGCTGATGGGCAACTACTGATCTGTGAACCGGCGACGATACTGCCGATGGCACAGCGGTATTTTTTGTTCTGATGCGAAACGCAATTGAACGCATTGACCGGGACACCTGGCGGCAGACCGACGAAGTCGGGACCGTTACGCTGGCGTTCGATGACCGTCACCGCCGTCGGATCCGGATGAAAGACGATAACGGCCAGGCGTTCCTGCTAAACTTGCCAGAGGCAGAATATATGCAGGATGGCGACGGACTTCGGCTGGATGGCGGTGGCATTTTGCGGGTTCGTGCGGCGCCGGAGGCGGTACTTGAAGTCCGTTGCCGCAACCCGTCAGTAGCTGCCCGGATCGCATGGCATATCGGGAACCGCCACGTCCCGCTGCAGGTTACCGATCAACACAATCTGCGCATTCGCGCCGACCATGTGCTGGCTGACATGGTGCGACACCTGGGGGCCGTCGTCGTGTCGCTGGACGCCCCCTTTTCACCGGAACCGGGGGCGTATTCTGTTGGCGGGCAGGGGCAGCATGACCACTCCCATTGATCCCGGCGCCGGGCAATATCGCCTGATGACCTGGCTTTCTCCCTCGTTTCCGGTTGGAGCTTACAGTTATTCCCACGGAATTGAATATGCCATCGAATCCGGCAACGTGTGCGACGGGGAAAGCCTGCAGACATGGATATCGGGTATTCTGGATTTTGGCACCGGTCGCACAGATGCCATTCTGTTTCGCGCCGCCTGGAAAGCGGTTTATCAATCGGATGACGAGTTACTTGCGTGGGCAATCGAGACGGCCGCAACTTTTCGCCCGACCCGGGAAATGGCATTGGAAAGTTCAGCGCAGGGGACAGCGTTTTTGGAGGCGTTGATCACTAGCTGGCCTGACGCCGGGCTGGTTACCTATCGGGATTGTCTGGTCAGGCTGGGGCGAGCGGCCGAATATCCGGTCACCGTCGGGGTCGCCACTGCTTTGTCGAAAATCGACCTTTTGTGCGGCCTGGGCGGGTACCTTCATGCACTGATCAGCAACCTGGTGTCAGCCGGCATACGGAGTATTCCGCTCGGCCAGACGGCCGGACAGTCCATTATATCGGCACTAGAGGGGAACGTTCTGGCGATGGCGCGTACAATTTCCCGGGATGATTTTGACAGACTGCGGGAGGATTTCGGGTCGGCGGCAGCGATGGTTGACTGGACGTCCATGAAACATGAAACACAATATACAAGGATATTCAGATCATGAATTCTCCATTGAGAGTCGGAATCGGCGGCCCGGTTGGATCCGGCAAGACGGCCTTGCTTGATCGATTGTGTCGGCGCATGCGCGATCAGTATCGGATTGCCGCCATCACTAACGATATCTATACCCGGGAAGATGCCGAATTTCTGACCCGCTCAGGTGCTTTGACATCTGACCGGATTGCCGGTGTCGAAACCGGCGGGTGTCCGCATACGGCGATACGTGAGGACGCATCAATCAACCTTGCCGCTGTACGGGACATGAATTCCCGTTTTCCCGATTTACAGATCATTTTCATTGAATCGGGTGGCGACAATTTGTCTGCAACATTTTCTCCGGAACTGGCAGATCTGACTCTGTATGTGATTGACGTTTCAGCCGGAGACAAGATACCCAGAAAAGGTGGACCGGGAATTACGCGGTCAGATCTGCTGGTGATCAACAAGATCGACCTGGCGCCTCACGTGGGTGCCGATCTTGACGTCATGGATCGGGATGCTCGTAAAATGCGTGGTGAAAAGCCGTTCGTATTCAGTAACCTGAAATCCGGTCAGGGGGTAAATCAGATCGTTGATTTTATCATACTTATGGGCGGACAGTAGTCGCAGCGAAAACGTTGCGGGATTGATCAGTCCGACGTTTTAAAACGAATTTCAAAGATGATTCCCGGACAGTTGTCAATCACTGAAATTGATGCACCGTGTAGATCGGCGACAGCCTTCACCAGCGCCAGTCCGAGGCCGTTACCGGGCGTCGTCCGGCTGGTTTCCAAACGGTAGAACCGCCCGAATATCTGATCCCGTTCCTGCGCCGGGATCCCCGGGCCATTGTCGCTGACGGTCCCCACCGGGCCCATGCGCGAATGAATTAGCCCAATCCGGATCGCAGTGCCGGGCGGTGTGTGGGTCAAGGCATTGTCTGCCAGATTGGCGAGCAACTGCGCCAGCAGTTCGCGATCGCCATCAATCATCAGACCGGGTGCGATATCAACGTTTATCTTTTTTCCGGCATCTTCAGCGACCGGGACGTACGCTTCCGCGACGTTCTGAAATATCTGACTGAGGTCGATTGGTCGGAAAGATGAACGGCGCATGCCAGCCTCGATCTGGGCAATACGTAACAGGCTGCTGAAGGTGGCGAGGATGCCGTCAGCGTCTGAAATTGCCGTATTGATGACAGTTTCATAGTCTTCAATCGACATTCTCGACTGACGGGTCGCTTCCAGATTCTGCCGCAACCGGCCCAGCGGTTTTCGCAAGTCATGCGCGATATTGCTGGACACCTGTTGCAGGCTTTCCATCAACATCTGAATTTGATCGAGCATGGCATTGAGATTGCTTGCCAGCCGGTCCATTTCATCGTTGGTTCCGGATGTGCGTATCCGTTCACTCAAATCTCCGTTGTTGATGGCGTTGGCGGTCCGGTTAATCTCTTCAATTCGGTGCAGGAAGCTGCCACTCAGAATCAATCCCCCACCAACCGCCAAGGCCAAAACCACGCCTACCGCCCAGAAAAACGCGCTGCGAATGGCTTCTTTTGATTCATCGCTCTGATATGAACTGATACCGGCAACAACAAATATTCCGTCGGCCAGGAATTTGCCTCGTATCAGGCCGGTATGGGCCGTCTGTTCGGTGGGGTCGCCGCCAATTTCCGCCACCGCCGGGTAGGGCGCGGGAACGCGTCGCCAACCGTCGAACGGTGTCATGGCAGGCAGGTTGCCGGCCAGCTTTTGTCCGTCCACATCCTGCAGCAGATAATAGCTGTAGGGGTGTTTTCCGGACGCAAGCCGCTGATTGATCTCTCGTGTCAGCTCAAATTCCCGGCCAACCCTGAATTCCTGTTCCAGTACAGACAGCTCTGCCTCCACCAGAAGGGTCTTTTGTTTGTCAAAGGCGTCCGCCACCATCCAGTAGACAACCCCGAATACGATCAATGACGAAACACCGAAAAGGGCGGCATACAGGGCTGTCAGCCGGAAATTGGTCGTACGAAGGTATCTAGCCGGATGCATGAATGGAGTAACCGGAGCCGCGGACGGTGTGGATCAACGGATGATCAAAGGTGGCATCAACCTTCTTTCGCAGTCGGCTGACATGGGTTTCGACAACAGTCGTGCGTGGGTCAAAATGAAAATCCCAGACGTTTTCGAGAATCATGGTGCGGGTAACGACTTCGTCGGCATGTCGCATCAAATACTCCAGAAGTTTCAGTTCTTGTGGCAGCAGGTCAATTCGGCTGCCGCCTCGCCGCACCGTACGCTTGAGTAAATCCAGTTCCAGATCCCCGACCCGCAGGGATGTTTCCGCCTGTGACGTGCCGGGCCGTCTGGCAAGCGCTTTCAGGCGGGCATGGAGTTCATCAAAGGCAAATGGCTTGACGAGATAATCGTCGCCACCGGCGTTCAGACCGGCGACCCGGTCATCAACACCATCGAGCGCCGTCAGAAACAGAACGGGCGTCTGGACACCTGCGCCGCGAACCGTCTTGACGATGCCAATGCCGTCCAGTTCGGGGAGCATCCGGTCAACAATCAGGACATCGTAAGTCTCACCCGCCGCCAGGTAGAGACCATCGCGGCCATTCGGCGCATGGTCGACGACGTGTCCGTGTTCACGTAGTCCCTTGACGACGTAGGTCGCCATGTCCGTATCATCTTCTATGAAGAGAATTTTCATATTCAATATCCTCCAGAGGGACAATAAAAGAACGCGATTTTCAGTCTATCACTATAAATGGTCAATTCTAAACCAGCATCGTATTTGCCAGCTCACGATTGAACGGCGTCATGCCGGGTGGCGCATGGTTGCGCCACCCGGCAAACCGGCGTTTCGGAAGTTCAGTCGTCCGTCCATACAACTTCAGCTGCCGTTTCGAGGCCGGCGCGGCTGATTGTCATATACATGATGACGGCGACGATCGCTGACAGAAACAGGGCGCTGGTGATGACGGTGCCAAATCCCAGGCCGCCATTTGCGACCGGTTGCGACAGCAAATCACCGAAGGATGCACCCATCGGACGGGTCAGGATGTAGGCCAACCAGAATGCCAGAATGCCGTTCAATTTGAAAACATAGAACGCGATAGCAATGATACCGATGATGAATCCGTACATCAGTCCCGCCTGCAGATATCCGAGCGCAAGACCTTCGGCTGCGAGATCACCGGCGGCGGTGCCGAGCGCAAAGGTGAAGAGGATGGCCATCCAGTAAAAAATTTCACGGCGAGTAGTGAAAATGGTGTGAATGGACAGCGAGTTTTCGAATTTGTACCAGACAGCAAACGTGAGGGCCAAAGCGATTGAGAAGAAAATGGTAGTCGATTGAAGGCTGATTCCCTTGTCATCGACCAGATAGTCCGTGATCAGCGTACCGACGATACTGACCAGGACAACCGACAGCCAATAGATCCACGGCACATATTTTTTCTTCGAGAATTGGACGACGAGGGCGATAGCAAGAAAACCGGTCATGATCCAGGAGGTCGTTGGCAAACCAAGTCCGAGGTCTGCATTGAGAAAGTCAGCTGCCGTCTCGCCGACAGTAACGGCCATCAATTTGATTAACCAAAAATCGACCGTGACCTTGGGAACACGATTGAAAGTGTTCTCCGGGTTTTCGATTGCGAGGGTTGTCATAACAAATACTCCATCAGGGTTTGTTGAACGATTGGGTTCTGCGCCAGTGATTGTGGCGGCGCGTTTCAGATTCGTTTGGTGTGTTGTTCCTGACAGAATTCGGTTTTCAAGCGGTTGGCGTGATTCTTACAATTTGTTCAAACTACCCGGCCCGGACATTCCCGCGTTCAACGACAGTACATCTCTCATCTGAAAATCGCGCAGATACCCGCGTCAAACCGTGAAAGAAAATCAATGCCGGGAGTCGATCAGGGGTGCGGCAGGTTACATAATGGCATGCGGCGACAGTTCCAGCCGCCAGACACTGGCGGGTGGGGCGTTGTGCCAGACCACGGCAACCCGGGCAGAGGTAATTCCGAGGCGCGTCAGGACATGCCGTGAAACAGGGGGTGTCGGCCCATAGGTAAACTGGAGAAAATGTCCGCCGAACGCCAGGTGGGTGAACACCTGGCGCATGATGGTATATTGTTTTCGATGATCAAATAGCAACATCGGCAGTCCCGAAACCATCACGTGCGCATGAATCGTCTCGCTTTCGGAACGCAGCACTCTGGAAAGTCGGGTTGCATCTTCCTGGACAATGTGCAGTCCGGGGAACCGCCTCCGAAGGGTATCCGCCATGGTCGGGTCTTTTTCGATGACCAGCAACTGTTTCGATGGTAGTCCCGAACCCAGCAAGGCGTTGGTGATGACACCCGTGCCAGCTCCCAGTTCTACCACTGTCCCGCCACCGACGTTGGAAACCTGTGACGCCATCGCATACGCCAGCGCCGGGCTGCTTGGCAAAATCGCGCCGATTTCCAACGGGTTACGTAACCATTGTTGAAAAAAGGTTTTTTCCTGTGTGGCTGACATGTGTATTGGTCCCGAAATAAGGGTCAACTGGAGACGATAATTGTCCTGTTCAAATGGTCGATTTATATGATTTTCGCCAGACCCCCAGTAACGCCAGCAAGAGCATTATCGGGACACCGAGAGCCACTGGCAGAACGCGGACTGATTCGACGACCGGTTTTCGTCGTACCGTGAAATCTGCAAATGGACTGGTTGCCAGCGCCGTGCCGCTACGGGTTGCAGCGCTGATCACGACCCGGTATGTCCCGGCCTGGATCAGACGAATCGGCCAGTCAGTCTCCAGTTTGTCACCCGCCGCCAGCGCCCGTGCCACGACAGCCTTGTGAGCGCTCCAGTCTTCCAGATCTACCGGCTGTTCCTTCCCCGGGTCGACCTCCACCAGACTGATCCAGACGATCAGGCCGTCAATTGAGCCAGTTCCGTCATTGCGAATAACCGTATGATACGAAAGCCGATCTCCCATTTGCGGCATTACCGGGTTATTTGCGGAGGCCGACAGATTGATCGCCAGTGGGCCTGCTGTGACGGCGGATGCCATGAACGTGAGCCCGGTGGCAAGTATCAAAGCGCGTAAATTCATATCGCGGCTCCTGTTCGGGACACCCGGCGAAAACCGCTGCGGGCCAGCCATACCGTCAGGATCAACCAAATGACGGCAACCAGAAAGTGGGAGTTTTGCAGGCCATAGGGCTGCGAATCGATCATGACCGCGTCGTAAGCGTTGACCGCCGCAGAAAACGGATTGAGGGCGTCGAACAGGCGACCCACCGCCGACTGCCGCAGGCTCGGTCCCAGCAGTAGAGGACTGGCCGACAGAATGAGGGCGACAAGGCCGGTTAACAGGGCACCGCGAGTGGATGAATGCCAGCAACCCAGGGCGACCCCCAAAAATCCGAAGCCGAGCACGACTGGGCTGCCGAGAACTGCCGTAATCACCATACCTTCAATCAGGTTTTGTCCGGTGCTGCCGACCGCCCACAGATAGGGAAGCGACAATGCATAGATGACAATCCAGGCGATTGCGACGCCACCGAGCTTGCCAAACAGGATGCTGTCCCGTGAAACAGGTGTCAACAACAGTGGCACCAGGCTGCCCCGCTCACGTTCGCCCGCGACGGTATCTATGCCGATAACCAGCGCCAGAAGCGCACCCAATGCCGTGACGATACTGGCCATGTCATAGACCACCTGGGCATTGTCGAGCAGACTTAGTTCGGTGTTGCTGACCAGCAGCAGGCCGAAGACAGACAACGCCACCGCCACCGCCAGCAGCCAGGTCAGTCCACGCAAACTGAGCATCAGCTCTCCCGCTTCCTTGCGTGCAAGTAACACAGTTCGGTTCATGTCGGGCTCCGGTCTGTCAGGGAAAGGTACATGTCCTCAATGCCTCCGCTTTCCTGCTGGATATCGGTAATTTTCCAGCCGCGAAAGAACAGCTCGCGCCATACTGAATCTGGTGATGCACCGGGATCGATGCTGACGATCCACCACTCCCCGTCGTGGCTGATAATCGATGCATCAAGCCCCATTCCGGATTGTTGACTGGCTGACGGGGGCGACGTCAATCGCAAGCGGAACCGGTTGGTCTTGCCGGAATTGCGCAGCAATTCATCAACCGGCCCTTCCGCGACAGTCCGTCCATCAACGATAATGCCGACCCGACTACACAGCCGCTCGACGTCATCAAGCAGATGTGTACACAGCAGGATGCCGACGCCTTCGGCTGCGAGGCCCAGAAAAATATCATGAATATCGCGCCTGCCACGTGGATCAAGGCCGTTTGTCGGCTCGTCCAGTATGACCAGTTTCGGATTGGCCAGCAGAGCACGGGCCAGACCGAGACGCTGTTTCATTCCGCGTGAGAATGTGTGGATCGGGCGTTCATTTGACGGATCTAGTCCGACCCGTTGCAGGCGGTCCTGAATTTCCTTGCGGTGAATTTCCCGACCGTACAACGATGCAAAGAATGCAAGGTAGCGAATGGCATCCATCCAGTCATAAAAACCGCCCTGTTCAGGTAACACGCCGGTCTTTTGCCGCACCTCGATTTCGCTGACGGCATCGGGGAACTGCTGGTCAAACATCTCTATTCTACCGGCCTCCGCGGCGCGCAGACCAAGCACCGCGCTGATGGTGGTGCTCTTGCCGGCTCCGTTCGGACCCAGCAATCCGCAAATTTCGCCTTTATCGAGGGACAGGTGCACATCGTGCAGGATCGGCGTGTGATTGATCGACACCTTGAGGCCTTCGATTGAGATCAACATTTTTGTTTCCTTGGACCTGAAACCAGCCCGGACACATGGTCGATGCGCCAAGGGCGTCAGCAAAATCCGGTATGGCCGGAAGTGGTGTCACGCCGCCCCTGACGTGTTCTGGGCGTCAGGGGCGGTGGCGGCAGGCAGGTCATAGGGAAACGTGCCTGACCGCTGCGGGTGACCACAACTTCGTTCCGAAGCTGATAACCCTGACTATAGGCAAGCGATGCTGTCACGTGGTTGGCATGAACCTTACAAATTTTTGAGAAATCGACAGGGTGCATCGGTTAAAGCGATGATGTGACAATCTGGCCACTGCTCTAAACCGGCGGTGTTATAGAACTGATTTATATGGGGGGAGTAAGGGTATGACACTGAGTGTCCGGCCAACGTCAATAGGGTTTAACAAGACACTTGTTGTATTTTTATCGTTCTTACGATTTGTTTCGGCGCATGGGGCGAAAATTATCAAGCGGGGCAAGATGAAATCGATTGCCAGGGAATAGGGTTGGCACGTTTTGGGCTGGATTTTATCGACTGGATAAGATGGCCAATGCCCAAGCCAATTCAGCTTTCAAGTTGGCCAAATAAAAGGTGATTGTATACTTGACAAACCCGCGTCGTCATCTTCCGGCACCCATGACTGGAGCCCTTCGGTCGGAACAAAATCAACCCGCACCACGTCTGCCTCATAGGTTGCCTGGTCTCGCGGGTTGCGCGAAAGCGTCAGGAATACAGTATCGACCGGAAATTTCATTCCGTGATCGATCATGGGCGGTGTAAACACCATCTCTCCTGCATTCACAAATATCGTTTCGGGTTCATTCTCACTGCCGGTCGCACGATGCAGATATTCGATTTTCCCGGATATGACATAACAGTAATGCCAGTCTGTTTTGTGGTAGTGATTGGCCCGAAGTGAACCTGCTTTCGATTCGATCATCACGGCGCTACGCATCATTTCGTCTACCAGCGGCTGGATTTTACCCCTCACATCGACAAACGGCTTTTCCAGCCGTACGACTATTTTTTTTGGCCAACGATCTCGTTCAAGCTGAGTTATTGGTGGAATTACTACTTTTGAGGTCATGAATTGCCGCCTGTCACAAAATTAGCCAATAATCATATTGCATCTAAGTGGCTTGGTATAAAGTGCTAGATTTACGCCGGCAATAGCCATTTACGTTTGTACAAATTGTAATACTCCCCTATTTAAGAGCGATGGGTTCAATGGGTCATAGAGAGGTGGCTCGGTTTGTTTAAAGAATCTTGTCAGGTTTTATAAGTGGATATCGACCCTTGTTATGCTGCAACCGGGATTTGCTGCAGCGCATTGAAGTAAGCCTGATCGGGTGTCTTTCCGTCAAGCGATGAATGCGGGCGTTTGCTATTGTAGAAGTTCAGGTACTTTCCGATTGCAACCCGCGCCTCGGGAACATTGCTATAGGCGTGCAAATAGACTTCCTCATATTTGATTGTCTGAGATGGTCCCACATTGTTGGACAGTTGAGTTATAGCCCAAAGTGGTGTTTTGGCATCTGCATCAAGCGGCGACCAGATCGACCTTTGTCACCTCAACACCGTCTTTGAACTTTACCCCGGTTATCACCTTGGTCAAGTAGTCGAAGCCGCGTAATCGTCTCCATTTCTTTTCGGTACACTGCCCGAGCTTGAACATCATGTGCAGCATGCCGTCGCGAGACAGGCAACCTTTTGAACGCCTGGTGCGGTGGCGGATGGTGCCAAAAGTCGATTCAATGGGATTGCTGGTCCGGATGCTCTGCCAGTGCTGAGCCGGAAAGTCATAGAAGGCCAACATCTCGTCACGGTCCTTTTGCAGACAGGTGGCAGCCTTCGGGTATTTCGGCTCATACATTTTGACGAACAGGTCGAAAGCTTTTTCAGCGTCATATTTTGTCTCTGCTTGCCAGATGTCGCGCAGGGAATCCTTGGCCTTCGCCTGGGCGGATTTGGGCAGGCAATTGAGTACATTCATCGTCTTGTGCATCTGTTACCCGGCAGGCGATGTCTGCATCGCCGAGAGGGCAGCAGCGTTGTTGGCGTGTCTCGGGATAGACTTCCTCCAGCGCCGCCCAGAACCCCATGGCGCCATCACCAATCGCCAGTTCGGGTCCGTTCATGCCGCGTGACTTTAGCTTCAAAAGAACCTCTCGCCAGCTTTGCGTGGATTCCCGCATGCCGTCTTCAATCGCCAGAAAATGTTTCTCCCCACGTTCATTAACACCAATGACCACCAGGGCGCACAGCTTCATCTGCTCACCCCTCAGGCCGCTATAGACGCCATCCGCCCAGACGTAGACCCAACGGTCTTTATCCAGAGCCTCGTCACACCAACTCTGGTATTCTTGTCCCCACACCTGCTTCAGGCGCGATACCGTGCTGGCCGACAAGCCTTTTGCGTCAGGGCCAATTAATACTTTCAAGGCTTCACCCATCTCGCCGCTCGACACGCCCTTCAAATACAGCCATGGCAATGCCGCCTCCAGAGACTTCGTCTTGCGGACATAGGGCGGGACAAGGGCTGATCGGAATGTCACGGGTTCCCCGGCCTTGGAACGAACTTTGGGAATCTTGACCGTCACCGGTCCCAAGCCTGTCTGCAGGCCACGCTCCGGTAAATGACCATTGCGGACCACAACAGCATTGCCATCATCGGTGCGTCGGTCAGAATACTGGCTCAGCAGTTCCTGAAGTTCCGCCTCCACAGCTTGATTTATCAATTGCTGAGCACCTGATCTCAACAATGCTGTCAGGGGATCGGAAATTGCATCTCGACCCGCAAATTCTAAAACGTTAGTCTTCTTCATAGTGGCGTATCTCCTTTGGTTGGTATGATGTCTCGCAACAACAAATCAACCTGATACGCCGCTTTCTTTCAAATGCTCAAACACCAGATTCAGTCATAACTCGCAGGAGGGTCGACGTAGAGGCCAACGACATCGCGCAACTTGCCGACGAAATTGGGATCGTTGGAGAGCTTGAATTGTCGGTAGCGGTGAGGCTGCAGCCATGGGAACGCCAGATACGGCGGACTGCGCTTTCGCTGATGCCCGCCACCGTGGCCATTATTACCCCCGTGCCGATGCCGTCAGCACTCAAAAGAATGATGGCCGCCCTTCACATATGTTTCTGGGCGGCATTGCGGTCCCGGACCGTTCGTTCGAGGCGAAGACGGTCAACACAACTCACTGTGAAGGATATACCTGTGCGCATGTGCCAGATTCGCACAGACAATCATCAATGGGAACCCTGAAAAGGACTCTTATGTTAGGTGGATACCACTAGCGCCACATATATTGTTTAGGGGCTGTCCTAGATAATGCCTAAAAGGTGTTATCATGGTCAGCATGAGAAAGAGCCGATTAAGCGTCTACAAACAAGATCGTCTTATCGAACATTTTGTGTCTGGATCCACGGCACGAACTGCGG
>Ga0316204_10003393_pt1 | contig 32079 bp, 17 predicted proteins | sample 6monrhotite_MG_2_FD_205661 | JGI IMG/M metagenome (GOLD analysis project Ga0316204, IMG submission 205661) | Microbial mat bacterial communities from mineral coupon in-situ incubated in ocean water Damariscotta River, Maine, United States -... | ecosystem: Environmental > Aquatic > Marine >... | reverse complement strand
CGAAAAGGTCATGCTCAAAAACTATCTGAAAATTACCGCTCGAAACCTGCTGAAATTCAGGGCTTATTTGTTAGTCAATATTCTCGGTCTTTCCGTGGGAATGGCCTGTGCATTGCTGGCCACGGTATTCATTCTGGACGAGTCTGGTTTTGACCGTTTTCACAAAGACCATGAGCAAATGTTCAGGGTCATTCGTAGTGGTACAGGTCAGAATGGAGTGGTAGACTGGCGTACGGACGTAAGTGGATTGATGGCGCCCACTGCAGCAGAAGAAATTCCTGAGGTAGAAGCGGCAATTAGAGTGCTGCCGTGGTTTGGTGAAGATGTGCTGACTTATGAGCAAACGAGTCTGCAACTGAACGACCTGGTTTTTGCAGACGCCAACTTCTTTGAGCATTTCAACTTCCCTTTACTGCAAGGCAACCCGGAAACCGCCCTGCGCGACCCTGGTAGCATCGTGTTGCCTAAAACGGTTGCTGCGGGGCTATTTGGTAGAAGCGATGCAATGGGCAAAACGATATTGGCAGTAAATGGTGCCAGTTTTACTGTTACAGGCATTGTGGCCGATGCACCACGCAATTCACATTTGCAGTACAATGCCCTAATGAGCTGGAGCAGCACAATACCCGGCACTGGTCAACTCTCATTCAACTTTATCAACAACTGGCTGGGCCAAACGGTATATACCTACCTGAAACTGAGCCCCGGAGCTGATACCGAATTGGTAGCCGACAAAATGCATGGCTTTATCGAACAGCATTTACCACAAAGGGCTGAAGAGTACTTTTATGATCTACAGCCCCTGGCCGATGTGTATTTAGGTTCTGATGCCATCAATGGCAACCGCAGAGTTCGCCTGGGTAGCAGCCAATTTTTGAAAATATTAGGAGCCATTGCGCTCTTCGTCCTGGCCATTGCCTGCCTTAACTACATTAACATCACCACTTCAAAAGCAGCCAAAAGAGCACAAGAGATTGGTGTTCGCAAGGTTTTGGGCGCCAATAGAAGCAACCTCTTTGTACAGTTTATGGGCGATTCTTTCGTGCTCACGGTTATTTCAGCTTTGCTGGCCGTGCTGCTGGTAGACCTGTTCATTCCATACTTCAATGAGCTGACCGGGCGCTTTGTTTCTACCAACATGCTGCTGAGTACGGAAGTGCTATTGGCACTGGGGGGCTTGGTTTTGTTTGTGAGTTTTACCTCTGGTGCATACCCCGCTACTTTGCTTTCAGCCTTAAGACCTGCTGCCACTGTAAAAGGAGAGAAGCAAGGCAAAAAAGGAGCCTGGGCTCGTCAATCGATGATTGTATTTCAGTTCTTATTGTCAGCCCTTATGATCATTGGTGCCATGGTGGTGTATCAGCAGCATCAGTATCTCATTTCTAAAGACCTGGGATTCGACAAGGAGAACATGATTGTATCTAACCTGGGAGGCAACCTACCAGCCAACTACCAGGCCTTGCAAACAGAACTGGAAAAGCACCCAGATATACTCAATACCTCAGTTTGTCAGGCAGCCATGGTCACCGGTACATTTGGTAGCACCGTTTTTCCTCAAGGCAGTACTGACGAGATGGATATAGCCATTTTCAGAGTGGATTTTGACTTTATAGACATCTGGGGATTGGAAGTGTTGGAAGGTCGAAAATTTGACCAAAACCTATCACAAGCACAATCAGGTGTGATTGTCAACAAAGCATTCCTTGACCAAATGGGCTGGAATGAGGGCACTAGCCACAATATGAAATTCAACGCAACTGGCCAGGCAGTCAACATCATTGGGGTAGTCAATGACTTCCATTATGATGTACTTACCGATTACGAGTTAGGACCAGTTGTGCTGTATGTAGATAGCAGGAAAAGTAATCTGTCTGTAAAGACTACGGGCAACAATACTGATGAAGTGCTTGCCCATATGAAAGCTACCTGGGAGACATTTGAGAGCAGAATTCCCTTCGACTACTTCTTCATGGAAGATTACCTGGAGAATCAATACCTCACTCAGTCTCGCTTCTTTAAGCTCATCACCATTTTCTCAGCCATTAGCATAGTGATAGCCTGCCTGGGACTGTACGGACTCACTGCCTTTATGATAGAACAAAGAACCAAGGAAATTGGCATCAGAAAGGTGCTGGGAGCTAGTGTAGGCCATATTTTAATGATGATCAATCGTCAGTTTGCCTTGCTTATTTTACTGGCCCTGATACTGGCTACGCCCATTGGTTACTATTTCGCTGAGCAATGGCTAAACGATTTTCCCTACAGAATAACACTTGGCGTATTGGCCTTTTTGGTTGCTGGACTGAGTATATTTTCAATTGCTATTTTCACTACCAGTCGCCAGGCCTACAAAGCCTCTAAAATGGATCCTGTTAATAGCCTTAGATACGAATAAGATGATTAAGAATTACCTCATAACGGCTTTTCGCAACTTGCTTAGAAATAAGGTCTATGCCGGCCTCAATATTCTGGGGCTCACAGTGGGTATTACCTGCTTTTCTTTAATTGGGTTGCATGTAGAGAACGAGCTTTCTTATGATCGTTTTCACGAGAATGACAGCTATCGCTTCATGATCAATGAGCAGTCAGCTGATGGAGAAAGCAGGAAATTCGGAATCGTCCGCATAGAGTCTCACGAGCAAATTGCTGCCAATGTAGCAGGCATTGAAGACTTCACCATGCTGCGCGATTATGATTGGGGTCCCTTCCTGGTCAAGTACAAAGATGTGGAATTGAAGTCCCGAGACATGCTTTTTGGTCAGGCCAATTTCTTCGATTACTTCTCATTCAAGCTTATTCAAGGCAATAAAGAGGAAGCATTGGCCGACCCAAAGGGGCTGGTAATCACCAAATCAACAGCTGAAAGAATCTTCGGCAATGCCAACCCGATGGGAGAGACCATCAAGTTTGATGGTGGCTACAAGCTAACACTACAAGTAACCGGAGTGGTTGAAGATCCTGTGAACTCACACCTCGATTTCGACTATATATTTCCATTCGAAGCCCGTGACGATAGGGGACCAGTGGTTGCTCGCAATGGATGGTCTGGCTCTATGTACGGTTATTACAAACTGGCAGGCAACACCACTCCTGAAGAAGTTGCTCAAAGAACCAAAGAGTATTTCCTGGAAGTTTATGCAGGCCAAAGCGTGATAGAAGACCTAAAAAGAGAGTCTTATTTCTTCCAACCTGTGGCAGATATCTACTTCGATTCCAATGATGTGACCTTTGACAATGCCATGCAAAAAGGGAACAAGCAAAACCTGATGATTTTGGGTGCCATTGGACTGTTTACCTTGTTGATTGCCTGCTTCAATTATGTGAACTCGGCCACTGCACGTGCCATCAAACGAGCCAAAGAAATAGGCGTGAGAAAAGTGCTGGGTGCCTTCCGTGGCCACTTGGTTTCACAGTTTTTGGGCGAAGCATTCCTGGTCACCTTCATTGCGGTGGCGCTGTCTGTATTGCTCACAGATATTCTCCTTCCGGTATTTGGAGATTTGATGAATAAAGATTTAAGGTACAGTCTGTTAGGGCATCCTTTCTATATACCTGGTTTATTGTTTGTATTGACCTTTGTTACCCTCTTGTCGGGCCTTTATCCAGCCTTGTTTATGAGTGCATTCAAGCCAGCGAAGACCTTGAGAGGCCAAAGCGGAAGTGGATCAACAGGAAGCAGGTTGCGTCAGGCATTGATTGGTATTCAGCTGTTCATTACCCTGGTACTGATTAGCTCAGTATTACTGGTGATGAAGCAGACCAATTACATCAACTCCAAAGACCTGGGTTTTCAGAATAAAGACATCATCATAGTGCCCAACAATAGCGATCGGGTACGGAATAATCTGGATGCTTACAAAACAGAATTGCTGAGAAGTCCCGATGTACTGGGAGCCTCTATTGGTGGCGATGCCCTGGGTTTTGGTGATACTAATAATAGCAGCTATCTGGTACCAGAGGGCAAGGCCAAAAATGAAGGCGCAATAGTGACCTACTTTACCGTGGGCATGGATTTCATCGACCTGCATGGCATGTCAGTAATAGAAGGCCGTCAATTTGATTCTCAGTTGGTGACAGATAGCACTTCATTGATTGTGAATGAAGCCTTTGTGAAAGCGATGGGACTGCAAGACCCACTCAACGAGAAGATTCGCATCTGGGGAGATGATTCTAAACCCATGCCCATTATTGGAGTTGTAAAGGACTTCAATTTCCAGAGCCTACACTCAAAAGTAACTCCAGCTTTGTTTACTGTTAATAGCAGAAGCAATGTGTTCTGGACCATCAAACTGGCACCTGGAAGGGCCAAAGAGGGGGTAGAGCAAGCACGGGCAGCCTGGGACGCCATAGAGCCTAATTATCCTTTCGGGTATATGTTTCTGGACGATAACCTGGCGGTGTTCTATCAGCAAGAGGCCCGTTTGGAGAACGCTATTCAAGCTTTTGCCCTGATCTGCATTTTCATTGCCTGCCTGGGCATCTACGGCATGACCAATTATACCATAGAGCAGAAGGCCAAGGAAATTGGTATTAGAAAGGTGCTGGGGGCTTCAGTTGGACAATTGATTCAACTGGTCAATCAGCGCTTTGTCTTGCTTTTTGGCCTCGCAGCTATGGCTTCTATTCCGCTGGTATATTATGGTATTTCCCTGTGGCTCAATGGTTTTGCTTATCACATTAGCATAGGTGCGGTTAGTTTTTTGATGGCCATTGCGGTCGTATTTATTATCGTGGTGTTCACGGTGAGTTCACAAGCATTTAAGGCAGCCAATGCCAATCCAGTACAATCATTGAAGTCTGAATAAATAAGATTGAAGCGGTCAGACCACTTAGAGCGGTCCGATCGATAAAGCATTTTTCAATAGGTCATTAACAACAAGATCATGCTCAAAAACAATTTCAAACTGATTCTGAGAAACCTTTGGAAAAACAAGGTAGTCTCATCCATCAACTTGCTTGGGCTCACACTGGGCATTGCCTGTTGTTTGCTCTTGCTCATGTATGTGCAATATGAGAATGGGCATGATAATTTCATGGCAGACAAAGAGCGCATCTACCGCCTGGCAGGTGAGCAGAAGGGGGCTAACCCAAGAAAGATTGGCCTTTCCGGACAAGAGGATGTGACTGATTTGAGTGAGAATTATGCCTTGGTAGAATCGGTAGTGCAGCTGCGCAATAACCGCTATAACATGATTCCTGAAGGGCAGGAAGAAGCGAAACTGAGCATCCGTTCATGGTTTGCCTCTGATAATTTCTTCGACTTTTTCGGCTTTCCTTTGTTACAAGGCGATGCTGAGCAAGTTTTGAAAGACCCTTCATCCATAGTGCTTACTGCTTCAACTGCCGAACGCCTTTTTGGAGATAGAGACCCCATAGGGAAAACCATCACACTGGATGCTTCCTCATTTAAAAAAGACTTGATAGTAACCGGCATCGCTGAGGACCGCACAGACTCACACATTCGCTTTGAGGCCATCATTCCATGGGCCATGAAGGCACCTGACGGACGTCATATTCCTCATATGGCTTATCAACGGTCGCTATACACTTACATCAAAACCGCAGGACTAGGGCAAATTGAAGACATTACTACTCAGAAAAACCAGGCTTTGGTTGAGAGTGGCGGAGACGAAAGCTGGGAGTACTTTTTTCAGCCCTTGGCAGACATTTACCTGGGCTCTAACGACATTCAGTTTCTGGCATTCGAATCGGGCAATGCCCAAACGGTTCAGACCCTCTTTTACATTGCCATTATCATACTGTTGGTAGCCTGCATCAACTATGTAAACCTGCAAACTGCAAAGGGCACCCGTAGGGCATTGGAAGTAGGAGTAAGAAAAGTAATGGGTGCTCACAAAAGGCAGCTTGTTCATCAATTTCTGTCTGAATCGATCATTCTCACGGTTTTTGCCGCTTTATTGGCTGTGCTGCTTATCGACCTGGTTTTGCCATCATTCAATAACCTCACGGGTAAAGCATTTACTACCAACATGCTGATGGGGCAGGGACTGTTGCCATTCCTGGCTTTAATCACCGGGGTGACCGCTCTGGTGTCTGGCTTGTATCCGGCCTTTGTGCTTTCTTCTTTCAAACCTACGGCAGTGTTGAAATCCGCAAGTGCTTCTGGCCTCAGGGGCAAAGGAGCCAGGAGAAGCCTGATGTTGGTGCAGTTTGGCATTTCCATCTTCCTCATCTCTGTTACTTTCATTACCTATCAACAAACCGCATTTATCAACAATAAAGACCTGGGTTTTAACAAAGAACAGGTGATCACCTTTGGCATTACCAGCCGCAATATGTACCCCAGTCATCAGGCTTTTAGAAAAGAGCTGGAGCAGCACCCCGGCATTGCAGCCACTTCACTCAGCACCGATGTATTAGGCTCTGGTATGACCAATAATTCTGGCCCCATCTTCTCTAAACTCGATCCGGACCTGAATGCCAATACTACCATTTTCGGAGTCGATCATTCATTTGTGAAAACCTATGGCATGGAGCTGTCTCTCGGACGCGATTTTGATCTTAAATCGTCATCAGATTCAAGTGCGCTAATTGTAAACGAGGCCTTTGTACGGTCATTGGGCATGCAAGATCCCTTGAATGAAAAAGTGGCCTTCTGGGACCCAAGCAGGGCTGGACTGTCCATTATTGGGGTAGTGAAAGACTTTCATTTTCAAAAACTACATCAGGAAATTAACCCGGTGGCGCTACGTATTTCTCCCAGAAACATCTGGAACCTATCGGTGCAGCTAAAGCCAGAAAACATGACTGAGACACTGGAATTCATAGAAAGTAAATGGAATGAATTTGAGCCGGAAACGGCTTTTGAATACAGCTTTATTGATGAAGAATTTGCGCGCTTTTATGAAAACGAAACACGCATGCAAAAGGCCATCACCATCTTTTCTTCACTGAGCATTTTACTCACGGCACTTGGCCTGTTAGGCATGTGCACCTTTGTGATTGAACGCAAGCTGAAGGAGATTGGCGTGAGGAAGATATTAGGGGCTTCAGTTAGCTCAATTAACCTGCTGGTTTTCCGTGAATTCCTGTGGGTGTTTGTTGTGGCCCTGTTAGTGGCTTGTCCGTTGGCAGTATACCTGGGAGGCAGTTGGCTCGATCGCTTTGCTTATCGCATCAACATCGGGGCCGTACCCTTCCTGATAGCCGGTATCATTACCCTGGGCATTATTTCCGGCACAGTAGTATTACTCACCAGGCAGGCGGCTACGGCCAACCCTATGCAGGCATTAAGAAACGAATAGACAAAACTCAAAATACAAGACATGTTTCAGAATTATCTCAAGATTGCATTAAGAACCCTTTGGAGAAGCAAAGGCTATGCTTTCATTAACATCATAGGCCTGGCCATAGGCATTACAGGGGCCACACTGCTGCTCACCTTTGTTAAGGATGAAAACGGCTTTGATGGCTTTCATAGCAAGGCAGACAGGATTGTAAGGCCCGTTGCCTTGCAAAAGAACCTGGATGAGCCACGCTATTTTGCCACAAATCCCAACATACTGGCCAAAACGGCTGTGGCAGAGTTGCCTGAGGCAGAGCAATACACTTCACTGACCCGCATAGGAGGACAGCTCAATTTTACTTTGGGTGATAAGCGATTTGCCGAAAGGGGGTATGCCTTGGTTGATTCAACTTTCTTCGAAGTTTTTGACTTTGAGTTGCTACATGGTGTCAAGGAAGGTGCTTTTACTGAGCCAGCTCAGCTAATGGTTACTGAAGATCAGGCCATTAAATTTTTTGGTAAAACGGATGTACTTGACGAGGTGATTACGGTATCGGGTATGGGTGAAGCCCGAATTATAGGAGTATTCAAAAACCTGCCTTCTAATTCACACATTCAATTAGACCTTGTATTGTCGCAGGCTTCTGTACCTGGCGATCGCTTTGCCCAGCAAATGAATAATTGGACCAGCTTCAACTGTTCCAGCTATATTGTCTTACAGTCAGGCACTGATGTGGCCGAATTTGAGATTAAGCTGGAAGAATTGGCTACTAAAAATCTTCCCCCTCAGTTTGCAGAGATTGTTGACTTTAAGGTGCAGGAATTAAAGGATATCCACTTTGAATCGGCTCATATAGAGCAAGACCTGGCAGAAAACCCAGGCACCAAAACGGATAGCCGAATGTTCCTCATCATTGCTGGCTTTCTTTTGGTGATTGCAGCAGTCAATTACATGAATCTGGCTACTTCAAGAGCGGTATTCAGGGCCAAAGAAATAGGCATCAGAAAAGTGGTGGGCGCAGTGAAAAAACAGCTGGTTGCTCAGTTTCTGTTAGAGTCTTTGATGATCACAATGGTAGCGCTGCTAATCTCCATTGGTCTGACCGATATTAGCATGCCTTTCTTCAACAACTTTACAGGAAAGAACTTTGAATTCAGTTGGAGTACTCTTAGCGATTATTTGCCATTGCTAATTGGTATTACTTTTACTGTGGGTTTCATTTCAGGTATTTATCCTTCTTTCTTCATGACCCGCTTCAGACCGGTTGATGTATTGAAAGGCGAGAAAGTTTCAGGAGGTTCATTCTCACTGCGTAAACTGTTGGTCATTTTCCAGTTTGGCCTTTCTATCTTCTTAATCATTTCTACCCTGGTGGTCAATGACCAGATGAATTATATCAAAAACAAAGACCTGGGCTTTAGTGATGAAGGCATGTTGGTAGTTGATATCAATAATGGTGCAATCAGGCCGGTTTGGCGTACAATGCGCACAGAGTTTGAGGCCATTTCTGGTGTAGAAAGTGTCGGAGTCTCGTCACGCGTTCCAGGCGAATGGAAAAGCATCAGTGAGCCATTTATAGACCTGTTGGACGACTCGGGAACGGTAAGAGATTCGGTTCAGGTTTTTGAAATGAATTTTGATGAAAACATGCTCGAAACCTTCAATTTCAATTTGCTGGATGGAGAGTATTTCACCGGCAATGATCAATCAGATTCTACCAAAGTGTTGATTAATCAGGCGGCAGCAAAAGCCTTTAATATGGCCAGTCCCATAGGGAAAACCGTACGTATGAACACACGCAGAGGTAAAATGAGCGTGCAAATTATTGGGGTGCTGGAAGATTTCAACTTCCAGTCATTGCATAATGAAATTCAACCCATGGTCATAGGTGCCTGGAACAATCCGGTATCCATCATCGATTACTTTACCTTGAAAGTTTCAGGTGGGGATATAGGCAAAATCATAGCAGCGGCTAACGTTGTGCACGAGAAGTTTGACAATCGTACGGCCATGGAGTATCACTTTCTTGATAGCCAGTTAGAATTGAAATATGAGAACGAGCAGCGGGCCAGCATCATCTTCAAAGCAGGTGCAGGACTCAGCATATTTGTGGCCTGCCTGGGACTTTTCGGCCTGGCTTCTTTTACTGTACAAAAGCGCGTGAAAGAAATGGGCATTCGCAAAGTACTGGGTGCTACTGCCGGTCAATTGTTTTACCTGTTGTCCAGAACCTTTGCGCGCCAGGTACTCATTGCCTTTATCATCGCTTCCCCCTTTGCCTACTTCTTCCTCGATTATTGGCTCAACAACTTCACTTATAGCGTGGCTATTGGCGTATGGGCCTTTTTACTGGCAGGCGTGGCATCATTACTCATTGCCTTGCTTACGGTTAGCTACCGGTCTATCCTGGCTGCTGGCGCCAACCCAGTAAGCTCATTGAGGCACGAGTAGAAGAACAATTAATAAAAGAGAGCTCATGATCTGGAATTACTTCAAAGTTGCCTTTCGCACGCTTTTGCGCAGCAGGGGCTATGCCACGGTCAATGTGCTGGGCCTGGCCATAGGTATAGCAGGTGCTACCATGCTGATGATGTATGTCAGTCAGGAGCTTTCTTTTGACAAACTCCATGACGATTCGGATAAAACCTATCGTCTGCTCACTACGGTAAGAGAGTCGGATACCCGCCTTATTGGGGCTAATTTCCCGCAAATGGGCCGGGTGCTCACCGAAGAATTTCCTGAGGTTAGCGAAACACTGACCCTCTACCGCACCCGTGGCCAGATCAATTTCAGACTAGGTGAACAGCGCATTACAGAGGAATCATGGTTGATGGCTGATGCCAATTTCTTCAGCTTCTTCGACTTTGAACTCATAGCAGGAGATGCAGCTACCGTTCTTTCTAAACCCAAGTCCATTGTGCTTTCAAAGACTTTGGCCCGAAAGTATTTCGGAGATGCAGAACCAGTAGGGCAGCTCATTGAAGAGTTCGATTGGGGCCAATTGGTAGTGACTGGGGTTTTCAAAGATGTACCCGAAAACTCTCACCTGCAGTTCGACCTGATAATAGACTCGAAGGTGCGTGGTGATGCAGAATGGATAGAGTTCCTGAATGGCTGGGAAGAGCTGAGTGGCTACACTTATGTAAAAGTAGACGGTGCTACCACTTTGGCCAATCTGCAGGCAGGCATGCCAGCATTGGAAGAAAAGTACCTAGGTACAGAAGCATCTAAGTATGATGTCAGTTTTCAAAACCTTGAAGACATTCACTTTGGCTCTGCTGCTGTTGGTCTGGGTTTAGACAGGAATATCAAAGGCGATAAAAACTACCTCATCATCTTTAGCGCTATCGCGACTTTTCTGCTGATCATAGCGGCTGTTAATTATGCCAACCTGGCCACCAGCAAGGCATTAAACAGGGCCAAAGAAGTAGGGGTGAGAAAAGTGGTAGGTGCTCGTAAAGGTCAACTGGTCATGCAGTTTCTTTCAGAATCTGTTTTGATCACATTCATTGCACTGGTCATATCTATTGGCCTTATCGACCTGGCCTTGCCGTATTTCAATGAAATTACGGGGCGCAGCTTTAGTATAGAACTGAATAACATTGGGGACTTTTTGCCGGTGATACTTGGTGTCACCTTTGCGGTAGGGCTCTTGTCAGGCATTTACCCGGCCTTTTTCGTCACGCGTTTTCAACCTGCACAAATACTGAAAGGTGTGAATGTGAAAGGGAGTAAAAGCAAGGTAAAACGCACCTTGGTGGTGCTACAGTTCGGCCTGTCCATCGTCATGATCATTGCCACACTGGTGGTTTCAGATCAGATGCGCTACCTCAAGGGCTCAGACCCTGGTTTTCAAACAGAGGGTGTTTTGGTCATTGACATTAACAGTTTTTACACCCGCAGAGATTTCAAACAGATGAAGGAGGCCTTTGCTAACATACCGGGAGTGAAGGCTGCAGCCACGGCCAGTCGTGTGCCTGGTGAGTGGAAGCAAATCACCGAAATTGACCTGAGTACGAGGGCAGGAGAAGTGACTGAATTGCCGCTAAAATCTTTCTACATGGGCTTTGATGCCGATACGAGAGAGGTCTTTGATTTTGATATTGTGCAAGGCGACTACTTTTCAGGTGATGATGCCAACGATTCAACCAAAGTGCTTTTGAACAGAGCAGCAGTGGCGGCCATGGGACTGGAATCACCTGTTGGTTCATTGGTGCACCTGTACCGCACCGAAAACCGTACGCTCGATGCCCAGGTGATAGGTGTGGTGGATGACTTCAATTATCAGTCTTTCCACTCTGCAGTGGCACCGCTGGTGATCGGCAGTTGGAATAGTGGTATCCGTTCCATCGACTATTTTACTTTGAAAGTAGAAACTGCAGGCATTTCAAACCTGGTGGAGGAGGTGACCAAAGTGCATAACGAATTTGACCCGGCCACTACCATTGAGTACAATTTTCTGGATGAGCAACTGGCCATCAAATACGCAGCAGAAAAGCAGGCGGAAACCATTTTTCAACTAGGGGCAGGGCTGAGCCTTTTTGTAGCCTGTCTGGGCCTGTTTGGTCTCGCCAGCTTTACTTTACAGCAACGCATTAAGGAACTGGGCATTCGCAAAGTGCTAGGGGCCACGCATTGGAACATCTTCTACCTGCTCTCTTCATCCTTTTTGGGACCAATCATACTTTCCTTCTTCCTGGCCGTACCTTTGGCCTTTTGGCTCATGAACGATTGGCTTAACAATTTTGCCTATCGCCTCAATTTGTCGGTATGGCACTTCGGAACGGCCGGTATGGCAGCGCTACTGGTAGCCCTCATTTCGGTGAGCTATCTAAGCATCAAGGCTGCCGGGGCCAACCCAGTGAGCTCTCTGAGACACGAGTGATCAGTGTCTGTCTGTAGAGTAATATAATGAAAATCAGTTTTCGCCCCAGCCCTTAAGGGAGTACTGATTTTCAAGGTTTACCCCATCAGGGTTTGGGCAGAATACATTGATTTCAAAACGCAGCAATATTATGGACAGACACTAATCAAGCCGTAATTACATCTGAAAGTTCTTCCTTACGGTTTCTCAGGTCCAGGCCACCTTCCAGTACAGACTTAAGGTTGGTCAGATAAAAGATCCAGCCTTTAGAGTCGCCTACAAAATGCTGCAGTCTGGTTTCTTCATCAGTCGGTAAGTCACTTTCAACGAGTTGAATGATCGTTTCACCAGCCTCCTGATAGATGGAAATGCTGACAGGGCTACCCATTGAAAAGGTAAATGTGAATTGATCATTATCATTGGCCTTTAGCACAGAGCCGACTTCCTTTACCGAATCGGAGTAACCATGCCACAGCCATTGATAGGTGTCGCCTTCTTGCAGCAATTCATCCGTTTGTCTTTCTTTTCCGTCAGCGTCTGCGAAAGTGGCCTTTCTCAGAAACCAGTTTTCAAGCCCGGCAGGGGTGGCCCACATGCGATAGGCATCCTCGGGTTTACAATTGACATTGACCCTTAGTCTAAAGCTGCTCCATTGTGAGTTTTCCATGTTGTTCTGATTTTATATGTTCAAATCTATGCTTGACTAAAGACAAGAAGTTTCTAAAAACTGATAATTTCTATTAGTTCATCATTTGACTTTTGCGCAGCTGCCTTGGGCTTAGTCCACACCATTTCTTGAATTGGTAACTAAAAGATGATAGCGTCTCGAAGCAAATCTCTTGGGCAATTTGCTGAATTGAATCAGTCGTATTCAGAATCTGTTCTTGTGCCCATTGCATGCGTATTTCCAATAGGTATTGATAGGGGGTGATGCCATAAACCATTTTAAAGTAGCGAGTGAAATGGGCCGAGCTCATCATGGCTACTGCAGCAGCGGCTTCCATGTCCAAGGCTGTTTTAAACGACCTGGCCAACCAATCGTGCGCTATACTTAGTCTTATGTAAAGGTCACTTCTGGTCGCTTCCTTTTTCACGGGCAGCTTTGCAGAATACTGAATTGCCTCCAGGTTTTTGGAGCTGAGGTCTTCAATGATGGACCTCACAATGCCATCCGATTTCAATTGTTGAAAAGAGGCGCAGCTGCTACCTGATTTCAACAATATCATCAGCCTGTCTGTCAGCGAAGCGTTGATATAGTGAATGTGTTCTACTAATTGATGATTTCGTATGCTTTCATAGTTCAGACCATCGGTCTCACGCTTATGAAAGAGTTCCGCAGCCACCACTTTGGCTACACTGCTTTTAAAGAGCAGTAGCCACATCGTGCTTCTTTTATTGGCTTTCAAGGTTAAAAGACTGCCTTCATTGACTACTATAAATGAACCGGGAGTGATGTCATAGGCCGATTGATTGATCTGGGCCTTAAGACTGCCTTCAGAAACGGTAATAATTCCCATTCCGAAGACCCCATTGACTTGGCTGGTACTGTCAATTGTTTCTGTGATCAAATAGTGATCGGCTAAATTATAGTTAGTGTGGACCTTGTTTTTTAAATATGACAGTGGGCTGATGACCATACTTTCAATCTAAACATTTCGGATAATCCCGTCAAATCGTCAAGCCCCTGAACTTAACTGTAGGTACACAACTATTCAGATCATTGACTATTAACCTCAGATGAGGTTTCAAGCTGGGGAACCTCTCCAATTCCATCCAAGAGCACGTTCTGGTCAAATTTCCCGTTGGCTATGTATTTCCAGGCAGGCATGGCCCCCCAAATAAGGGCAACGATAGGAATCATTGGTACTAGCCTTGCCCAGAATATATCTAAATCTATTTCCCGCACTTGTGCGGCATTAATGGTGCTGAGTAGCATAATCAATGCTGGATAGGCGAGGAGGGCCCATAGTCTTTGCCGATAGATAAAATAAATCAACAACCAAATAGTGATCATCACGGCTGCTGGAAAAATGATGGTTTCAATATTCCTCATTGATTCAAGTGAATAAATAAAACTTAAGGCACTTCCTATGCCTGCAATAAATAGAAAAAATATCAGGCCTCGAACCATTCGCGAAGGGAAGGGTTTTTGAGTTGCTGATTTAATGGTATCCCTCAAATCAAAATCGCTACAAATATTGACGAAATCTGCTTTCTCATCGGTAAGACCACAGATCATGCCTTTGTAAAGGTCTGTTTTTCGATGGTTGCAGTTGCGACAAAAGTCTAGCCTCTGCTCATGATATTGATCCATTACTTTCTTCTGGTCATTTTCTGCTTTGGATAGTTTAATAGCCGCAAATATGTTTCTAAATGGAATGACGAACCGGTAAAGGTAAGTTTCAGGCAAGCGGGTATACATGATTCTTTTATGGCTTTGTATAAAAATCATGGCTTGCAAGTAGAGAAAAACAATGATTAAAGACTGGAATCTCAGTGATTCAAAAGCCCTGATCCTACCACTGCCGAAAGCATAAAACTGCAATATGAAGATGATCAGTACTAAGGCAGAAAGAAGACTAAGGCTTTTTACATTACTTAAATAATGCTTGCCATCAATGCTCTTATCTAGGTCAAATAAATCACCGCTCTTATTCTCTTTCGGACTAAGCTTGTCAAATAGGATGATTAACAAATTGACTGTAATTGGACTTAGTAACACATAAACCGGGTAAGAATTAATGCCTTTATAAGTCACTGTGTCAAGTGTAAGCCTAAAGAAGATTTGCCATAGTGATCCTGATAAAACGGTAATGAAAAATGCACCAATAAATAGTACTAGAATTGAGTTATGCTTTTTGACGTAGTAGTTGCGTAAAATGAGGTAAACTACCCCCATATGAAAATAGGTCTTAATCAAGTATACAGTCTGGGTTTGACCTGTAAAGGCAAACGAGATAATGGTACCATAAACCACAGCAGGTAATAGCACCACCAATAATCCTTTCCAGTCTTTCGTGGCGAAAAACTCTACACCATAGATTAACAGTCCTGCAATTAATATTCGGAGCACGTATTTGAATGAAAAGGCATTGGTTAATTGAGGGGAAACCCTATTTAAGACAATCAGCAAGCCTAAATAAATAACTCCTGCGATCAGCGAAAAAATCAGGATTCTCCTTTGCTCCTTATTGAATTGTAACATGGTCAGATATAATGAATAACACTCAATTTATTCCATTGGTAGTACCAACTGGAATAGCTCAATATAATGAACATTCATCGTTACCCAAAAGGCTGCCAGATTAGTAAGAATGACTTTTGCTGCATAATCTGAATACTCTTCATGCTGTCATCGATACAGTTCACCCATATTTTCTAACAATTCGCTTCAAAAGTATTAGTTGTACAAATATGAATTATATATTACTTTTATATTTGTACAACAAATAAACTGAAAATGAAAGGTACATACCTTGGTGAATTTGAAGAGCTGGTTTTACTCACAGTAGGGGCCTTGTACGATGAGGCCTATGGGGTGATGGTGATGGAAGAGATCAAACAGGAAACTGGCAGAGGTGTCAACATCAGTGCTATCCATTCTGCATTGCGCAGGCTGCAAGAGAAAGGCTTTGTGAATAGCCGCATGGGAGGGGCCACCAACGAAAGGGGAGGCAGACGCAAACGCTACTTTGTGCTCACCTCTTATGGCAAGAAGGCCCTGGACGATGCACAATCGCTCCGACTTAAGCTCTACAACCGCATACCCAACATGACTTTTGGCAATTCATGAGCCAGGAGTCAAAAATATCGCCACCTCGTTGGGCCGATCGCTTTCTGCGGTTTTACTGCCGCGATGAATTCCTGGAAGAAATCCAGGGCGATGTGCACGAACTTTTTGAACTGCGCCAGCAAGAATCGGTCGGGCTGGCAAAGCGACTCTTTGTGTGGGATGTACTCCGCTTTTTCAGATGGTCAAATGTCAAACTCAGCAACAACAAACAATTCAATCAACTCATGATGGTCAAAAACAACATTAAAATCGCCAGGCGCACACTTTGGCGCAACAAGTTCTATACAGGCATCAACCTGGTGGGTATCTCCCTGGGCATTGCCTGTTTTCTGCTCTCTAGCCTTTATGTACATCACGAATTCTCCTATGATGGCTTTCACGAAAATATAGATGACATCTACCGGGTATGGATTCATGAAAATGATGAAGGCGATGAGTATTTCGAGGGTGTGGTACCCATGGCGATGGTTACTCCCTTGAAAACGGATTTCCCGGAAATAGCCCGTACGGTGCAAATTTCTGACATTTTAGGTAGCTATACTTCCAGAGATCAGCTACTCATCAGTAAGCGATTGACGGTCGTTGATCCAGATTTTCTGGAAGTTTTTGACTTTAAAATGATTGCTGGAAATCGCGCCACAGCCTTAAGTAATCCTGAGAACATGGTACTCACTGAAGCAGATGCGATGGATCGTTTTGGCACACTGGATGTACTGGGCAAAACGGTTGATTACGAATTTAGAGATCAGAAACACGAGTTCATTGTCACGGGAGTAATCGAAAACACACCCGCTAATTCTTCTGTCTCTTATAATAGCCTGCTCAGCTCGGACAACAACAAAAAAGCATTTAATGAGAATACGCTCACTGGCTGGTTTTTATATTCAACTGAGGTATTTGTTCAGCTAAATCCAGGCGTTTCAGTACCTGATCTCGAGGCCAAATTCCCAAAAATGATAGAGACTGGTTTGGGCGAAGATTATGAGGAAGGTTGGGTGGAAGTGAATCTCCAGCCTTTGGCTGAGGTTCATTTTGATACAATAGTAGATGGGGAAAACGAACCAGGTGACATCCAAACTGTACGCATTTTGGGCCTTGTTGGCTTTTTAATCCTCATTTTGGCAGGCATCAATTTTGTTAACCTCTCAGTAGGCCAGTCCATGCGTAGGGCCCGGGAAGTAGGGATGAGAAAGGTGATGGGCGCCTATCGCGGTCAGTTAATTGGCCAGTTTCTGGGCGAGTCTTTCATGATCACAGTCATTGCTGCTATACTTGGCTTGCTCACCAGTAGTTTGCTCTTGCCAGTTTTCAACAGCTTTGCCAATACTGAACTGGTACTAGAATTGAATGCGCCTTTGTTGATTGCTTTGGGCATAGCGGTACTGGTTATCGGCCTGCTTTCCGGCATCTATCCCGCCTTTGTACTTTCTTCTTTCAAACCATCCACAGTATTGAAGGGCATCAGAGGCAATCATAAGTCTCGAAACGGTTTGGCTTATGGACTGATTGTGCTCCAATTCCTTACCGCCATATTCTTTGTGTCGGCTACTATCATCATGAATCATCAGGTGAAATTTTTGGCTAGCAAAGACCTGGGTTTTGACCAGGAGGCCAAGGTTTATCTGCGCTTACCACTTGCCAAAGGTGAATTTAATGGAATGAGTGCCATCATGGGCGGCAATCAGCAACAAGCTGCACAGGTAATGCTGGACTTCAATCGCATTACAGGTATCAGGGATATGGCTCAAGCCAACAATTACTTTGGTGATAATGGCTGGATCATGTTTGAATATGAGGACGATGAAGAGAAGGAGAGAGAATTCTTCTATAACCACATAGACGAAAAATTCATTGAGTTTTTCAACATAGAATTGAGTGCCGGAAAAAGCTTTGCCACCGCTACCGACCTTGAAAAGAAGACGGGTGTAATTGTGAATGAGGCTTTCGTGAAAGAGCATGGTATTGACGAACCAGTGGGTAGCAAAATAGGTGACTCAGGGTTTGGTGAAAACCGAATCATTGGCGTGGTCAGCGACTTCCATTTTGCTTCCCTACATCAAAAAGTAAAGCCCCTGGTCATGTCTATGGAGTCAGCTCCCATCTTCAAGGGAATCAATGGCATTTCCATCAACCAGAGTACCCGTGCTACTTTGTTGGCCGATGTGAAACTGGAAGATATTGCTACTGTTAGGGATGAAATGAAAACTATTTGGGAAGCACGTTTTTCTGAACCTTTTGAGCTCTTCTTCCTCGATACCAAATTGGAAAAACTCTATGAGAAAGAGCGCAGAACCAGCTCCATGGTCATGTTAATTACGGTTTTGGCGGTAATCATTGCCAGCCTGGGCTTGCTGGGACTCGCAGCACTTACTATCAAAAATCGTTTTAAAGAAATTGGCATCCGCAAGGTGCTGGGGGCCAGTGCTGGCAACATATTCCAGTTGCTATATAAGCTCTTCCTTAGTCCGGTAATGATTGCCTTTCTGGTATCTGTGCCACTTACCATTTGGGTCATGAACCAGTGGTTGCAGAACTTTGCCTATCAGGTGAACCTTGGTCCGGTTCACTTCCTGGCCTCGGCCTCTGCCATAGCACTCATTACGCTGCTGGCAGTCAGCTATCAGTCTGCCAGAGTGGCCAGGGCCAACCCTGTAGACACCATTCGATACGAATAGGCTTGGGAAGAAGCAACAACCATAGGCCGCCCAGGTGGGCAGATCGGTTTCTCCGATTCTACTGTCATTCAGACTATCTGGAAGAGATACAGGGAGACCTGCATGAGGTCTTTGCGCAAAGGGTAGAAGCGAAGGGTGCGCGCCAGGCAAAGCTGCGCTTTGTGTGGGATGTGTTGCGCTTCTTCAGACTGTCTAATCTCAAGAGAATCAAAAGGTTAAAATCAAATACAACAGACATGTTCAGGAACTATTTTTTAATCGCCAACCGCAACCTGTGGAAGGAAAAGGTCTATTCACTTTTCAACCTGCTGGGGCTGTATGTAGGCTTTCTGTGCCTTATACTCACGGTGGTTTATCTCAATCGACAGTTTGCTTATGACAAGCATCATCCGGATGTTGAGAACACCTATCGCTTTTTGCTGGTAGATGGAGAGTCTGGATACAGAAGCGCTTCTACTGCCGGACCCTGGGCTCTCAAAATGGCAGAAGAGTTTCCCGAAGTGGTAGACTTTGTACGCATTGGGGGTTTTTCCACCAGCATCTTCAACTATGAAGACCAGCAGTTTTATGAGACAGGGGGTGCTTATGCCGATCCTTCATTCTTCAAGTTATTCCAATTCGATTTTAAATGGGGCAATGCTGAAACTGCCCTGGCCGAACCATTCAACATGGTGATTAGCGAAGACATGGCCATTAAGTACTTTGGTGATGAAAACCCGGTAGGGGAAGTATTTCAGGTAAACAGAGAAGAGCAATACACCATAACGGGAGTGATAAAGCAGGAACAGGCACCGAGCCATGTCTCCTTTAACTTCATGGCCTCATTTGACTCACATACCGATGATTTTCGATATGACTGGGTCATCCAAAACTATACATCCTATGTACAAATGCAGGCCGGTGCCGACCTGGAAAGTGTAAGAACACGACTGATTGACTTCTTCAAAAGACATACACCAGAAACCGGGGTTTCGATAGAAGGCAGAGAATACGACTTTGAGCCGGTAAGCGACATTTACTTAAAAAGTGAGGTCTATGGCCAGGTACCCAATATCAGGCGGGTGATGACTTTCGCACTGATTGGCCTGTTCATTCTGCTCATTGCACTGGTCAACTATGTTAACCTGGTAACTGCCAGGGCTACACAGCGCCTGAAAGAGGTGGGGGTGAGAAAGGCCATTGGTGCTCGCAAGGGCCAGTTGGTGGTGCAATTCCTTACAGAGAGCTTCTATTTTTGTTTGGTGGCATTTTTGGTGGCGGTTGTCTCTGCCAGCCTGTTTTTGCCGGCCTATTCAGACTTAGTGAATGAAACGCTCAGCTTCCATCCATTGGCAGACCTGAACTTAGTGCTCCTGCTGTTTGCAGTGGCTTTATTCACGGGGGCACTTTCCGGGCTGTATCCGGCAGTCATGCTTTCGGCCATGAGGCCCACCAACCTGATGAAGGTTTCCAATGCTCCACTTAAAAGCAGAAGCACTTTCAGAAGGCTGTTGACAGGCCTTCAGTTCTTCATCTCCATCGGCATGATCATCGCTACGGCCATTGTCAACCAGCAGTTGAACTACATCAATAACAAAGACCTGGGCTTCGACAAAGAGGCTGTTTTAGTGGTTTCTCTGAGTAATACCAGCATCATGCCCAATCGCTTTGCCTTTGCCGACAGGTTGGAGCAAAGCCCTTTTATTAAGTCTGTTGGGCTTTCAGGCCAGGCCATTGGCGGGGGAGACTGGGGCATGCCTTTTCAATACGAAGGGGGCGCAGAACCACAGGCCTCGCGTTTTATGGCGATAGATGCCAATTATGCCGAAACCCTTGGCCTGGACTTTGTAGAAGGCCGTAATTTTTCTGAAGACATACCCTCTGATGTAGACAATAGCTATATCGTGAATGAGACCTTTATGAAAAGGGTAGGCTGGACGGAGGCCGTGGGCAAAGACATCAACATGCCTAGCAGAAATGCGGATGGCAGTAACTCTTGGGCGCCAGGTAAAGTCATAGGGGTTGTGAAAGATTTTAATTATCGTGACCTGCACACCAACATGCTGCCCCTGGTAATGTCAAATCGCCTGCGATGGACGAGAATGCTGTTTATCAAACTGGAGCCGGGAGCCTTGGCGCAAGGACTTGATGAGGTGCAAAACGCATGGACAGCAGTGGAAGGAGAGGTGCCTTTCAATTACTATTTTCTGGACGATCGCCTGGAAAGGTTCTACGAGCCTGAAGCAAGGCTCTCTAAAACTGCGACCATATACGGTAGTCTGGCGATTCTGTTGGCCTGCTTTGGCCTGTTTTCGCTGGCTACATTCATGGCAGAGCAACGCATGAAAGAAGTGAGTATCAGAAAGGTATTGGGGGCTTCTGTTGCACAAATCTTTCTGATGTTCTCCAGGCCCTTTCTGTGGATCATCCTCATCGCCTCAGCCATCGCCATACCCACAGCCCTGTATTTTCTGCGCGACTGGCTGGATACGTTTGCTTTTAGCATTCAGCTTAGCAGGCTCTTTCACATCCCAATTTTAGCGGCTTTAGCAACACTTTTAATAGCCCTGGCCACAGTAGTATTCCAAAGTTTAAGACTCTCCAGGGCCAATCCGGTAAGGTTTTTAAGAAATGAATAGAAGAAAAGGACATAAACCACCCAGGCTGGCAAACAGCTTTCTCAGTTTCTACTGCCACGATGAATACGTGGAAGAGATCAGAGGAGATTTGTCAGAACTGTTCGAACTGCGGTTGGAACAGTACGGGGCCTTCAGGACCAAACTCTGGTATGCCTGGGACGTATTCCGCTTCTTCCGTTGGTCCAACCTGAAAAAAACTCAAAAGCTAAACTCAAATTTTATCACAATGACAAGAAACAACTTTAAAGTAGCCGCCCGCATGTTGTGGCGGCAAAAGGTCAACACCATTATGAATGTGGGGGGCATTGCAATCGGCATCGCCTGCTTTATGCTCATCGCCCTCTATGCAAGGCAGGAGCTCACTTTCGATACCTATCATGAGAAGAAAGACGATATCTACCGGGCCTGGGTCAAAGAGGTCTATTCCGATGGTCGTGTGTTCTTCAATACCTTTACGCCATTGCCGCTTGGTACTACGCTCAAAGAGAATATACCAGCCATTGAAGAGTTTGTGATGCGTGCGCAACGCCAAACACTGGTTGGCAGAGGTGAGGCCCGTATAGCCGATGTATTTGACATTGGTACACCCAACTTCTTCGAAGTCTTCGACTTTCCAATAAAGACGGGTAATGCTACGGCTCCGTTGGGTAACCGAACTGATATAGTGCTCACGGAAAGCTATGCTCAAAAGTACTTTGGTCAGGATGAAGCGGTTGGCCAAACTCTGTCTCTGGAGATTGGTAGCGAGATTCGTGACTTCGTGGTAAGTGCTGTGGCCAAAGATCCACCACTCAACACTGGGCTACAATGGAACATGATGATTTCCTATGAGAACAAAGACATTCTGTATAGCCAGAGGGCACTAACCAGTGGCTGGTTCAACATCAGTGCGGAAACCTATATACTCATGAAGGAGGGAACCAATCCGGCTAATTTGAATGATCAGACGCGCGAAATGGTCAAGAGCATTTTGGCGGGTAGCAATGCCTTTGATGGCGCCCCTGTTGAAGATCATTATTTAATTGGTTTTCAGGAGCTTACAGATATTCATTTAAACAATGAAGTGCCTGTTGCACTTGCTGCAGTTGGCAATCCTGATTATGTTTATATTCTCAGTGCCATTGGTCTTCTGGTCATGATCATTGCCTGTGTGAACTATACCACCTTGTCCATTGGTCAGTCTTTCAAGCGCTCAAAAGAAGTAGGCGTGAGAAAAGCCATTGGTGCCAAGGCTGGAGGCCTGATGTGGCAGTACCTGAGCGAGAGTGTTTTGATCGCCTTCATCTCCATGGTGTTAGGTGTAGTGCTGACCGTAATATTGTTGCCAGTGTTTAATGAGCTGGCGGAAACCAGTCTGCAAATGCCCTGGAATACAGAGGGTGTTTTGTTTATTCTTGCCCTTACCGGCATCATTGGTTTGGTTTCAGGAGCTTACCCGGCTTTGGTATTATCTCGCTTCAAGGCCATCAATGTACTGCGCAGTGCGGGTCTGTCAGGTGCTGGCAAACAGTGGACACGTAGAAGCATGGTGGTATTCCAGTTTCTACTCACGGTATTCCTCATTTCGAGCACGCTGATCATGCGCAAGCAGATGACTTTCCTGCAGGAGATGGACCTGGGCTATACCTCCGATGCCATGGTATCGGTACCGCTATATGCTAAGGAAGGCAGTGGGCGTACGAGTGAGCAGATCAGTACGGCTATGGAAAATGGAGAATCATTGATCGGTGAACTGGCCATGAATCCGCAATTGTCTGACTTTGCCATGGGCTCTCACGTATTTGGTACACCAGGCTGGGTTCAGTTGGGTTTTGATGCCAACACAGGTAACTACCTCACATTCAACTTGCTGGTTGTAGATGCCAATTACCTTGAGGCCTTTGATATTGCCATGAAAGAGGGCGTAGGCTTTGACGAAAACCTGGAAGTTCATAAAACTCAGGGAGTGATTCTCAATGCCACAGCGGCCGCGTATTTTGGTTTTGAAAACCCCATTGGGGCCAAACTACCTGGAGATGAGTTTGGAGAGCATCGTGTAATAGGTGTGGTGGAGGATTTCAATTTTGAATCGCTTCATAGCAAAGTAGAACCCCTGGTTATAGTTCAAAATCCAGTGCCCATTTTTCAGGGAATCAACGATGCCAACTCAGGTGACAGCATTATTCCCAAACTGGTTTTCAAATTTAAAGGAGCGAATCTGACAGCCGTAAATTCCATATTGGCACCTGCCTGGACCAAGATTTTCCCTGATGAAGAGCTCAATTTCAATTTCGTAGAAGAGCGCTTGCAAAACCAATATCAGAGCGAAGCAAGGGTCAACAAAATCGTAACCATAGCCACTGTGTTGAGCATTGCCATTGCCAGTTTAGGCTTACTCGGACTCACGCTTTTGGTAGTGAATTCGAAAATAAAAGAGATAGGCATTCGCAAGGTGTTGGGAGCGAGCCCAGGGCTAATCTTCAAACTGCTTTTCAAAGGCTTTTCCATTCAACTGCTGGTAGCCATAGTGCTGTCGATTCCCGCTACCTGGTACCTGATGAATGGTTGGTTGGACGACTTTGCTTATCGTACCAATATTGGGGCAGACATGTTTTTATTAAGCTCAATGCTGGCGCTGGCTATTATGTTGTTGGTGGTCAGTTATCATGTGGTAAAAGCTTCCCGAGCCAATCCGGTTAGCTCATTAAGAGTAGAGTAAGCAGTAGTGAAATGCAGCTGGTGACTTAATCTCGCTGTATTCCATATTTTAAAAACCGACCCTGGATTCGTTCTGGGGTCGGTTTTTCATTTTCTCAGACTTTTTTTTCTGAAATCTGGTAACCGATTAATCAAAGCCAAGTATTATGTTTACAAAATAGAGGATAATCTGTTTTATACATGAAAGGAAATCATTTAGGAGAGTTCGAAGAACTGGTTTTGCTCGTAGTCGCATCCTTGCAAGACAATGCTTATGCGGTGACTGTGAAGCTGGAAATGGAGGAGAGGGCCGATCGCAAGGCCAACATCTCTGCCATCCATTCTACACTGTATCGCCTGGAAGAAAAGGGCTTGCTGGAATCTGAAGTAGGGGGCATCACCAATACCCGGGGTGGCAAGCGAAAACGGTATTTCAAAGTGACCAATGAGGGCTTTGAGATGCTTAGAGATGCAGAACAGCTCAGGCGAACCTTCTGGAATATGATTCCACAATTGAGCGGACTGAAATGAAGAATAGAAAACCACCACTGATTGCCCGGAAGCTTCTCAAATGGCTCATTGCAGAGTCTATCTATGATGAAGTCATTGGCGATCTCAATGAACTTTTTGACCTGAGAAAGCAGCAACAAGGTCTTGCTGTGGCCAGGTGGTACTTTCTGAAAGACACTTTTCTATCCATTCGCAATTTCCGTCTACGCAGAAAATCTAAATCTCAAAATACAACAGCCATGTACAAAAACTACTTTAAGATTGCCTACCGCAACATGCTCAGGCACAAGTTCTATTCCACAGCCAACATCCTGAGTCTTTCCTTTGGCATTGCCAGTGCCTTGCTCATTGTACTATTCATCAAAAGCGAAGTCTCTTTTGACAAATTTCACGAAAATGCCACTCAGCTCTACCGCCTTAACAAGGTGAACAATGGCAATTCAGGAGCCATCAAAAATTCAGAATCTTCAGGCAGTTTTGGTCCGACCATGCTGGAAGAATTCCCCGAAGTAGAAGCAGTGGTTCGTTATGAAAACTGGGGCTCCATGGTATTTACCCATGGTGACAAAAACCTACGGGTAGAAGAGATTTCCTTTGCAGAAGAGAATTTTCTTGAGGTTTTTGACTTTAAACTCATCCGGGGCAATGCGGCTGAAGTGTTGAAAGGCACTACCTCCATTGTCCTAACGGAAAGCACTGCTGCTGCTTTGTTTGGTACTGTTAACCCTATCAACCAATTCGTAAAAGGCATGAATGGGGTGGACTTCATGGTCACAGGCATTCTGGAAGATGTTCCTCAGAACTCGCACCTTCAATTTGATGCGCTGATCTCCTGGAATGCAACAGTGCCTGGTACAGGGCCACTTTCTGTTAATTGGATGAACAATTGGAACACCCAGGGCATTTCTACTTATCTGATGCTAAAGCCCGGTGCTGATGTGGCTGCAGTCCACACCAAACTGCCTGCTTTTGAAGAAAAGCACATTCCGGAGCGTGCAGAGCGATACGACTTTTACCTTCAGCCTTTTGCTGATATCTATCTCCATTCAGCCGATATTCAGTTTTCTGAAGCCATGACGGGCACCCGGTTTATCTATGTAATGGCCTCCATTGCGCTGGCCATTCTACTCATCGCCATTTTCAATTACGTGAACATCAGCACCTCGAAAGCTACTTTAAGAGCCAAAGAAGTAGGTGTGAGAAAGGTGGTGGGTGCCAGGCGTTCGCAGCTCATTTGGCAGCAGTTGAGTGAGTCTTTTCTGGTGGTGATGCTAGCCACAATCATAGGTGCGGTTCTTACTTATGGTGCCATGCCTTTCTTCAATGAGTTTACGGGAAGGTCGCTGTCCTTTGACTTAATAGACGGGCAACTGCTGTTCATTATAGCCCTGCTCATCCCCGTGGTGGTATTGGCTTCAGGCATTTACCCGGCCATGATGGTGGCAGGCTACCGGGCTGTGACGGTGCTTAAATCTACCGCTAGCGTGAGGGCAGGGGGCAACTCTGCAAGACAAGTGCTGATCACTTTACAGTTTGTGATTACCATGGTCATGATTGTAGGCACTTTCATGATTTCCCGACAAACACAATTCATGCATACCGCAGACCTGGGCTATAACAAGAACAATGTGCTGATGACCGAATTGAGCGATGGCCTTTATGCAGACCGCGAAGCCTTTGTCAATGCTTTGAAGGCAAACCAGTACACATCAAACCTCTCTATGAGCCAGCAAACGCCTAAAATGAGTAATATCGGCTATTCTGTATATCCTGACGGGGTTAAAGAGAGGGAAATGTCTGCCAGGCTGTTCAGAGTAGATCAGCAGTTCATTGAGCTTTATGAAATGGAGATGTTGGCGGGTAGAAATTTCAATGAGGAGATCAGTTCTGATAATCGATCGGCCATCATCAATCAAACCATGCTTGAACAATCGGGCTGGGAAGATCCCATTGGCAAAACTATTGGTATAGGAGATGAAGATTTGTACCAGGTGATTGGCGTGGTAGACGATTTCAATTTCTATTCACTGCATAAGGAGGTGGAGCCCATCGTAATGCAAACTACAGAACGACCTTATTCTGTCTCTATTAAGGTGAGCGAAGCTACACGCCAGCAGGCGATCAAGGCATTGGAAGACATTTGGCTGGAGCACGAAACGCGCGAACCCCTTTCATATACTTTTCTGGAAGATGATCTGGCGGCCTTTTACGATAACGAAAGCAATATTCTGCAAGCCATCATGATTTTTGCCATAATAAGCGTGGTCATCTCTTGCTTCGGCCTTTATGGTTTAACTGCCTTTACTGTGGAGCGAAAGCTGAGAGAGGTGGGCATTCGTAAAGTGCTTGGGGCAGGCGAAATGTCTGTGATCTTTTTGATCAACAAGCGATTTTTAATGGTTTTACTCATTGCACTCTGCCTGGGTGTTCCTGCAGGCTATTACCTGATGGACCTATGGCTACAGGGCTTTGCCTTTAGAGTTAGCATGGGAGCAGAACCCTTTATAATGGCTACAGCGGTATTACTTTCAATTACACTATTGACGGTAAGCTTACTTACCGTAAGGGCAGCGAGGATGAACCCCGCCAATGTGTTGAGGGCGGAGTGATGTAGAAGCGTGGTTTTAATGCCATTTAGTTAAGATTTTCCGTCCCTAAATCCCTAAAGGGACCACAGAATAAAGTCAATTTACCCCTTTAGGGACAGGGCGGTTATGAGGTGTTTTCCTCAGAGATCATTAACTAAATGGCATTTAGCAGTTTGTGATTACTGCTTTCTCAACAAGTATTCAAGCACCAAATCCTTTCCAGCCCTATAAGCTTCAAAGGTAGGAGTGATGGTGACATCAACCGGAATGCGGTCCGCATCCGGCCTTTCCGGCCAGTGAATTTTTATCCGGGTGCTGTACTCAATCAGAAAGCCTGAATTGGGTAGTGTCATGTACTCGTTGTTGTCCGATTGATTGGGGTGAGTGCGACTTACCTCTCCAATGATTTTGGCCTGGGTATGCTGCTTAAGGAATACACAAAAAGTAGCGGCTGCCGAAAAGGTGCGCCTTCCGGTAATGGCCCAAACCTTGCCAGGCTGATTCAGCCAATTACGTTCTTTAATTCCAGTCCAAATGGGTTTGCTTAGGTGGTAATTTCCACCATTGTTAGATCGTACATCAATGATGAGTTTTTCAGGCTTAATTGCATCTATCTCTGCCCAGAGTTTCTTGCTAAAAGTGCGAATACTAGGCTTGCCTTTCTGGTTGTTTACCCTGCCAAAGTAGAAGTACATGGACTTTTCATCCGGCAGGTACTTGTACCAATAAGAGACACCTGGCTGTGTGCGACTCAGCGGTGTTTCTGCACTTTCCAGGTCTGTAATCCTTGCCCAGGGCCCTTTGCTGTAGGTTTCTGCTGCTAATCCTTCAAATTTTTGCTCTACCGTTCTTCCTTCAGGGGTCTCAATGGTAAAGGTGGTAGAGTAGGGATCATCGCTGATTTCAAGAAAAGCGAGCAGCTCAGTGAGCACAATATAACCGGGCCCGGCATAGAGGTATTCCATCTCATTGTCCCTGGACATATTGGCCTTGAGTTTTTCAAAAGCCTGATCGATGGAGAGCTTGCCAATCCTGGTGACTTTTCCACCTACAAGTTGCTTATAAGATTCATGGGCAGCCAACACATAAAAGTCTCCTTCAAACCAATAGAGGCTCAGCGGCACCCGGTGATATTTGACTGTACGATGCCCTACATTCAACTCAGTATGACCATCCTTGAGTAGTGAAAATAGGTGCTGAATCTCACCTGGCACTTGGTAGTTCTTGAGCTGTGGAAGCCTACCAAGCAAGGCTTCATACTCTTCGGCAAATGCCACTAAAACTTCTGGATTAAAAGTATTGAACTCCTTATCCATTTTCTTTTTCAAATATTGCAGATCGGCTTGCCACAAACTAGTGGTCATATGCTCATAACCTGTTGTTTTCTGTGCCAGACAGCTCACAGCAAAAATGCCAAGTGCCAGCGTGTAATAGAGTTTTCTCATGTCCTTTGTTTTTTGTGAGACATGATAGGCCGATGCGCCTTTTGGTTGCTTGATTTAGCTGAGTTTTGGGTTCATTCCGGCCGGGAAAAACCTGTGGAGAGTTGTTTTTGGTAGAATTGAGCAGGAGTATGGCCGGTTTGTTCTTTGAAAGCTTTGTAGAAGGTAGACTTAGATCGGTAGCCTACTTCATAGGCCAGTTGCTCCATTTTTGGACTACTTTCTACGGTGCTCAGGTGGGCTTTAGCAGCTTCAATACGGTACTTGTTAGTAAGTTCGAAAAAGCGCATCTGCATCTGCTCGTTCAGAATCTGGGAGAGGTGGTGCGGACTCATCTGGCAAAGCTCGGCCAGCTTTTGCAAAGAGAAATCCTGAGCCAGGTAGGGCTGTTCTTTCTCCAGCATCTGGTGGATTTTTGCGGCCCGTGGGGCTTTGAGCTCCGGGCTGAGTGCAGACTTGGAATACTTAGGACCTCTGGTCTTCACTTCCACAGAGCGATTGATGAGGTAGATACTCAGAGCATAAGTGGCCAAAGTAGGAAAGAGGTCGGCCGAAAATTGAGGGAGTAAGCTTTCCAAAAAGCGGTTGCCATTAATGATGCCTCCTTGAGCCAGGAACAGAATGATGCCTGCGAGCATAAGCAAGCTATTGACAAACCAGAGCCATTTTTTAGATCGGTTAGCAGGCTTTTTATAGAGCATCCAAAGCAGGTAGCTGCCATAAGCCACCATGTGCAAAGAAATGAGTTCCACCACAACCAGTCCCTGAATATTGAGCGGGTCAGTATCGAAAATGGGCCTTACGCCTGTCAATGGTAAATCAGGCTGGAAACTGCGTGCAAAGGCATCGTACTTAAAGGCCTCAGGTTGAGCAAAGAAGAAATAGGAATAGCCCAGATAGAACACAAAGGGGACCAAATGTGGCCAGAATGTCTTTAAGTTGATTGTTTCGCCCAGTTTTTTTCGGCTGTGCCAAAGGAGCAATGGTCCTAACAAAAATAAAAGGGGTGGGCTTGTATTCAAAAGGTGAGGAAACTGGCCCATCAGTCCCGAATGGTTGAGGAAAGTCTCTACCTGTGCGAGTAACAACACCCCCAGGAAAAGGCAAAAACTGGCATTGGCCGGTGCCGACTTACGTGCAGCAAAAAAGTATAGGAGTATCAATAATTGCAGCAGTCCAAAAAGAATGACTGCGGCCACAAGGTCCACTGAGAGCTTAGCAAATTCCATCCATAAAGGAGACAACGAAAAGGGCCGGTAGGTTGCCTGAAAAATTTATCCCGCCCGAAGGCGGGATAGGTCACCAAAGGGTTTTCCACACAAAACACACACGTATGTCCCTTTATAGGCAACCGCATGATCTGCGGTTCCTGATTCTATGTTCCAAACTACATAAATAATCGAATGGTTTACTTTACATTTTAGATAATTGACCGTTTTGCTGGGACGAAGGACGAAGCCAGTCTAGCTGATATACAGGCGATCTCCCGGAGGTGAAAAGGACCACTAAACGAATAGCGATAGCTGACTTTTGACAGGCCCTTTGGGCGGCCGGGCCGGACCATTCACTGTCATGCCTCCGTATTTGTATGATTCTGCTCGTTCTTTCTCAATCACCGCTTCAAAATTAGCATTGGGCTGAAAGTCCTTTTCGATGTGCTGAGCCACATTCGTCAGGCTTTTGATGGCCTTCACTTTGTCAGTGTGACCTATTTTGGCACGATCGAGAGCTGTGCGCAGAATGCTCAAAGTATCGTCATAGGTTTTGAGCGGAACAGGGAAGGGGTGACCATCTTTGCCGCCATGGGCGAATGAGAAGCGGGCGGGGTCGGTAAAACGAGAGGGGGTACCATGAATTACTTCGCTCACCAGCGTAAGCGATTGCAAAGTTCTGGGCCCGACTCCCTGAAGGAGCAACAACTCATCAAAACTCTTAAGGTCGGTATTGTGAGCCAATGCCAGCACGCTGCCCAGCCGCTTCAGGTCAACATCTTTGGCCATTACTTCATGATGCTCGGGCATGAGTACATATCGTTGAGCTTCACGCACAATTTCAGCTGGTTTTTCATCTTTAAGGCTCAAGATGCCAGCTTTGGTGTCGTCAGCTTCTGCGGCTGTCAGGTTGAGAATAGAGCCTTGGTTGCTGCCAATGACTGAAGTATGCGGCTCTTTTAAAAAGTCGTCAAAGGCCTGACTATGCCAATGGTAGCGTCTGGCATAACCAGTGGCATCGTTCATGCCTTGCTGCACCACGGCCCACTCGCCTTCATCGGTCACGAAAAAGGAGTGGAGGTAAATAGAATAGCCATCTTGCACTGCGGTATTGTCAACCTTTGCGCTGAGTTTGCTCGACCTGACGAGCTCATGACCATCAAGTCCCGTTTTCTCCGCCACTTGCATCAGCTCATTGGGCGTATTGCGCGAATGCTTGCCTCTGCCACCACAGACATAAATGCCCAGCTCTTTTGAAATAGGATTGATGGCCCTTTTTAAGGCACCTACTACCGAAGTCGTGATTCCAGAGGAGTGCCAGTCCATGCCCATAACCGCACCTAACGATTGAAACCAGAGCGGATCACTTAGTCGCTGAATCATTACTGATTTGCCATATTCCACTAAAACAGCCTCTGTTATGGCCCTGCCCAAACTTGCCATGCGCTTGGCCAGCCAGGGAGGTACCGTGCCATAATGTAAGGGCAAGTCAGCATGTCCAGACCGATTCATTTAGCTAAAATAGCTAATAATATTGGTTAACTATAATATTTAGTGATGAAAACTAAATAAATTAGCTTATTGCTTCTTATACACAAAAGTTTCACCCTCTGGCAATCCTTGCATAGCAGTAGCCAAATCGGCAGGAGGGATAGCGAGTTTTCTCGCTTCCAGGTCGAGCCAGGCGCCTTGAATGGAAATGTGAGCCACCTTTTTGCCTGCTTGATTAAATAGCTCGTGGTGCAACGACCAACGGGATGCATCTTCATTGACGCTACCTTTCTTTAGGTTTACCCTAATGAGGTCATCAGGGCGGATTTCGCGTAAAAAGGAGCATTCTTCTTTGAACAGAATTGGCCCTATGTTCATGGCTGACATGCGGCTGTTGGGGAAGCCCGCATCATTGAAAAAGGCGATGCGTACATGCGCTCCATAATCGTAGTAAGCGGAATGCCGCACATGTCCATTCTGGTCTACATCGGCCCAACGGACCTCAATTTGCTTTTCGAATTGTTCCATAGTTAGTTGCGCAAATTTAGAAGCTCAAAGGGTTAAACCCGATTTCAATGCAGTTTAGTTAAGGTTTCCCACCCTTTAGTTCACTGAAGGGAGTATTAAGATACATTTTTATCACCCTTTAGGGAAGGAGCGGAAAAGACTGCTAATACCTAATCTCTTAACTAAACTGCATATACCTGGTTGAGGAAGCCTATTTTGTGTTTTTGAACAAAATCTGCTGAATCTGTCCCGAAGCCTGATCCCTCTTCGCTCATTAATCGTAATAAGGGTTGAATTTGAATCATGGAGGCAAGTCTCGAATGGGTAGAAAGTTCTAATTTTGATGAAATGAGCGAAAAACTGCGAATCAAACTGTCTAAGCTAAAAGCGGTGTCTTACGCCTGGCTGGCCATGGCAGTGATCTTTGCCATGGTGGAGCATTTCACGCTCAATTCAG
>Ga0316204_10003391_pt1 | contig 32093 bp, 26 predicted proteins | sample 6monrhotite_MG_2_FD_205661 | JGI IMG/M metagenome (GOLD analysis project Ga0316204, IMG submission 205661) | Microbial mat bacterial communities from mineral coupon in-situ incubated in ocean water Damariscotta River, Maine, United States -... | ecosystem: Environmental > Aquatic > Marine >... | reverse complement strand
CATGAGAGTTACCTCTTTAAAGTTTTAATGTTGAATAAGCACCAACATCAAAACCGGTAACTCTCATCCTTGCAACCCTTTTCGATCGCAACGAATGTCAGATCTAATCTGAACTAATATAAATAAAGTAATCTGACTCCGTTTTTGGTCGCCATTTATGTTTTGAACTTAATTTATAAACATTGCCCCAAGGTTGATTTGGAAAGTCCAATTTCGGAAAATCAGGCGTTTCTATTAGCTGTTCCAGAAAACGTCCTTGCATTCAAGAAAGAACACAGGTGGCACACTTGCAACTTGAATTCACCCTTTACTATAGCGTTCATGCGGGAAAATCCACCGTCTTTATGATATTGTCACGTCAAACACCTTTTTGTTTACGTCTTCGACGAGCCTATGGGCGTGTGGCCTTAGGAAATGTATGTGGCGGCGCCAAACTAGTCCACCGATGTTTTTGCAGAGTTGCCATAGAGGGCCGTCTATGACCTTTTGATGTATGCAGGCCAGAATTCATATATGACGTCTCTATGGGCCTTAAAACGGCTCATTTATATAGCATGGCTATCCCATTTTTGTTAAAAATAAAATAATATTATTATATTTCAATAAGTTAAGAGTATACATATCAGGCTCATAACCTAAAGGTCGTAGGTTCAAATCCTGCCCCCGCAACCAATAAAAAATGCAGTAACCACAACAGGTTACTGACTTTTATCGCCTTAAGGTTGTAAGGGGACATTAGTTATTGCAGTAACGGGATATGGGGGGATAAAGCGGGTGTCACCGTAATTGGTTATTTCAAAAACTCGCCAGAGATCATCCAATTGGCGATCCTTATGTATATCAAATATCCACTTTCATTACGACATGTGGGAAAAATTTTATTCGAACGCGGCATAGATTTTTGCCATAACCCGAACTGATAAAAAATCAGAAGTTCCAGTTGAATAATTTCTTGAACTATAATACCAATAGATAGCAGGCGTTTCTATTGGCAAGAGCATGGAAAACCGTAAGCTTCATACTAGGTTTTTTCATGAAATTGATAGGTGATATTATTAACTGAAGAGATATCCATAAAATGTATAAAATTATTGGCGTAACCGTACTGTCTGCCGCTTTGATTGCTACCGGTATATTGGTATTTTATGACAAAAAGAGAGAGGGTGCGGCTGAACTGGTCGAACAGGAATGGCTGGCACGTCCCATTCAGAAAGTTGTTTCATTTGGTTCAACAAAAACTCTGGAGGTTTTGCCGCTGGTTAACTGGCATACTGGTAAGGAGGGGCTGAAAACGGAACCTGGCGTTTCCTACCTTATCAAAACTGATACGGCAACGGTTCTCTTCGATGTAGGGTTTAACAAAAAAGTCGAAAGTCCTTCTCCACTGGAATATAATATGGACAGGCTCGGCATTTCATTATCTGATATTGATATGGTTTTTCTAAGTCATGCTCATCGTGATCATGTCGGCGGACTGGCCTGGGAGGAAGCGGGTTCCTTTTCACTGGGTGTCGAGCAAGTTAACCTTTCTGGAAAGCGGGCGATTTCACCTATCCCGTTTCAATATCCTGATATTAATGTGGAAACCTATTCACAGCCTGTCTCGCTCGCGCCAGGGCTTGCGACTACTGGGCCAATCGCAAGACAGCTTTTTATCGGGCGCATAGAAGAACAGGCACTGGTGATTAATCTTGAGGGCAAAGGTCTTGTGGTGATAGTGGGATGTGGGCATCAAACTCTTGACAAGCTTCTGGCCCGGATTGATGAATCTTTTGATGAACCACTTTACGGAATTCTCGGCGATCTTCATTATCCCGTCCCGCAAGGCCGTTTATATATCGCAGGCATTGACATACAACGTCGCCTCGCTTCTGGAAACGGTTTGTTTGACCCCCTGACAATGGACGGTGTCACCCATGATATAAACACACTGAAAGACCGGGAAATAGGGTTCATCTCTCTTGGCGGGCACGATACCAGTGATGAAGTTTTATCAAAATTTAAGAACCAGTTTGGCCCTCGTTTCCACCGCGCCAAAAGCGGCGTCAACATGACCATCAGCAGTACGGAATAGGGCACTGTCAAAGGAAACTGGAACAGGTCAAAGCAGAATTTAAAACAAGTGCCTTATGCCACAATTGTACACTATTCAGCTATCTCATCTAAACGAAATTTCTTCAATATTTGTCAAATCGATGGGATCAGAGTCACTGCTGTCCCCATCGATTGCAATTAATTCGGTTACTGTCACCCTAATTCTCTTCATTCCAATTAATTCGGTTACTGTCACCGTAATTATCACCGTAATTACCGTAATTACCGTAATTTACTGTCACCGTAATTGTAATTGTAATTCACCGTAATTCCTTGACTGCAAGGAAAAATGCCTTTAGGGAAATTCAAAATACTGTCTATGGCGATGGATCTCACATAATATATTATCGCAAAATTCTAAATCTAAAGAATCATGATACATACCATTAAAATATAACGACCATTTGTCTTTTTTATTAAAAGCAGGAAATCCAACTTCGTGAAAAAGAGACTCCGTCAAGACATCGAACTTTGGCTTAGTCCCCAGTAATGTTGAGTTAGACTTATCGACTTCTATTTTAATAAAAATTCGTTGGTTTCTAATATTCAAATATTGACGCAATCTAGGAATTTTTTTGTAGGTTTGAAGTTTATTATCACCAATGGTAAATCCGTATGCCTCCCCTTTTGTCGTTATTTCATGGATATAAGTTACCCAAAAATAGAACACATATGACGTGATATAAATCAAAGGGATTAAAAACAATGCTATAAAAATTATTATAAAAGTTTTCTTCCGTGACATAAATTCATCCTCTTTCTAGAAACCCTCCAATTACGAAATAAAACATTCTAAAATTTCCAATTTTATTGCGTTTACAAATCCCATATTTTACTATCACACATATATTCATTTTCCATATGGTGAACCCAGCAGCATCAAATATTCAACTTAGTCCTTTTAATACAATTAATCACATTTTGTGCGAAAATGACATACTTTCCAAAATCCATCAAACCTTCTGGTCTTGCCTCCATCTTTACTTTTCTTAGGTACAAATGTATGCATGATCATAACCCTATCTGCTTGCGCACTTCCAGGCTGCGCTATTCCATTATCTACAGCAGTGGACCCGCCATCCGCTGCTTGTGCAATCGCTCCTGCAGCACTATTGCTATTTGCCCCACCTTGTAGGGCGGGAATTGCACTATATTCTTGCCCACTAACCACCCCCTTAGCTAAACCTTCAACTCTTGCATCCGAGGCATCAATTTCCCGCAAAGTAGTTGCAGACCCATTATCACTAACACTTTTCCAAGCTGCAGTGTCATGTTCAAGTGTCTCTTCAGAAAACCCTTGTGTAGCTGATGTGACGCGTCCTAAGGCATCATTTCCTGAATCCCCAAAAGAATAAATGGTGGCATTAGGGTCGCCCAAATAATCTGCATTAACAACAATAAAGTTATGATTAGCTTTATTCGTAAACGACAAAGGCCTGCTTACTAGAAAGGAACGTTCCCCACTTGGGTCCGTCATATTCATCGGATCATTCCCAACATAGACATACCAGTTGAGGCCATCACCATAGCCGATGGGGTCGGTTTGTAAGAATCTCCCTATTGCCGGACTGTAATATCTGGCACGATAGTAATATAATCCGCTCTCGACGTCTAGTCGTCTGCCGGTATAGCGGAACGGGTTGCCGGTCAGGTCGTCACTGTTGCCGTAGCTGTCATAGCTATGTTGTTCGGTAACGGTGCCTGCACTGTTGCTCATGGCGATGATAGATCCTTGATGATTGGCGTGGAAATAGGACTTGTTCGATGTTCCTGTGCCCGTATACATCACCAGATATTCATCAACGCCGGGGCCATGGACATAACGGCGCAGCAAGGTGCCGCTGCTGTTATAGTCCCCCTTCATCAGGCTTACGCGAGAAAATCGTTGCTCACGATCCTTCTTCAGCCTCCACCCCGTCATTCCAATTAATTCGGTTACTGTCACCGTAATTGGTCACCGTAATTCTAATTGCAATTAATTCGGTTACTGTCACCGTAATTCGTCACCGTAATTCGATTATTATTATAATTGTATATATCAATCGTATTGAAAATCATAGACAGCAATCGCAGAAAATGATTTATTTTTTATCTTCTGAAATATTACTATAGATCGGAATGATCCGTTTAAATAAATCCCTTCCGATAACCTATTATTCAAATTATCCATTATAAAAACTTCTCCTTCACAATAATTATAAAAACTAAGAATTTCATTTTCTTTAATAGTTTTAATTTCGTTACAAACAGAAACTTGGTATTGATCTGAAGATTTAGCCTCTTTTATTGCAACAGTGAGAAAAGGCGGTTGTTTACCATCTATTAAAAATATCCAAATACACGCAATCACAACAAGCGCAATAAAATAACGAACTGTCATAATTATATTTCCTATTTTATTGACATTCATTCATTAAATTCCTTGATACTTAATTTTAACGGAACTTTGTGCGGTTTTTTTTGTGAGTAATTATGTATTCTAACATATAGAAGTAGACCCAGCTTTTCTGGAACTGACAGATTTACATTCTACCACACCAAGAAAACCCGTATTTCTTTTCTTAGGTTTTGATGGGGCATATTTTTTATCAGAACCTTCAACATATTTTTCATAGTTTTCATCACCGGATTCTGCCGATGTAATTAAATCTTTTTGGTCAACAGGCTTATTCTCAAGACCTGCTTCCAATCCAACTAAATTATTGTGCATATCCATCCAGAATTCTTCCTTTGGCTGTCCGCCAATCATACCTTCCAGTTCATTCCCCAAGCCGAGAAGAAAGGCTGCACTAGGATCAATACCAGCAGCTCCCATTTGTCGGTTCCATTCTGAATGACGAACAGCGTCCCCTAAATTATTATGGCCTCTTTGTTTATTCAGAACTTGTTGACCAATTTTCATGCCTTGCGCTACACCTCTCCCTATCTTGGCCATATGATCAGCTCTTGCGTCAATGGCAGGATTAAGACCACTCGGATCGGTCTTATTCATCGGATCATTGCCGACATAGGCATACCAGTTGAGGCCGTCGCCGTAGCCTATGGGGTCTGTCTGTAAAAACCTCCCTATTGCCGGTGAATAATATCTGGCCCGATAATAGTATAATCCGGTCTCGGCGTCCAGTCGTCTGCCGGTGTATCTGAACGGATTACCGGTCAGGTCATCGCTGTTGCCGTAGCTGTCATAGCTATGCTGTTCGGTTACAGTGCCTGAGCTGTCGCTCATGGCGACAATGCTGCCTTGGTGGTTGGCGTGGAAGTAAGACTTGTTGGTGGTGCCACTGCCCGTATACATCACCAGGTACTCATCAACCCCCGGGCCGTGGACATAGCGGCGCAGCAAGGTGCCGCTGCTTTTATAGTCCCCCTTCATTCCAATTAATTCGGTTACTGTCACCGTAATTACTGTCACCGTAATTACCGTAATTGCTGTCACCGTAATTGACCGTAATTGCACCGTAATTGTCACCGTAATTGCAGGTCAAGGTAGAGGGAATTTCTGTCCTTGGCGATATCAATTGCAAGCGTTGTTTTGCCGACCTGCCGGGGACCAATGATGGCAACGGCGGGCTGACGTTTCAACGCATTTTTTATTTCATGGCGTATTTTTCTATCTATCATCCTTGTAATTTATGACGAGGCAGGCCTTTTTGAAGACGTCTAATTTTTCCAAGACATAAAAAACAGACTGATAAACGGCGGCGATATACTTCATATTCGCCGCCGGTTTAAATTTTAAAGGCAGCAGAAAACTGATAAGAGATCAGTAGAATAACCGTATTCATAATGCTAGACTTGAAAAATGAATAATAAAACACCACAGGTTTATCAGGGCAGGTGCCAGTGCGGTGATGTCAGCTATGAAGTGGAAGGCAAACCTGAAGTGGTCGCTCATTGTTACTGCCAAGAGTGCCAAAGAGGAAGCGGCGGCGGACACACGACTGGTGCAATGTTCCGCGTAGATAGTTTTCATTTAACTGGGCAGGTTTCAAAATATGAATACATATCTGACAATGGAAATAAGGTTAGCCGATTTTTCTGTCCAAGGTGTGGAAGTCCGATTTTTGGACAAAATAGTGGGATGGGGGCGTATTTAACGATCACGCTTGGTACGCTTAAAAAATCTTCTGACTTTAAACCTGAAGTAGCCATTTTCACACGTAACAGAAAAAAGTGGGATATTGTGGATAAAACGATACTCATGTTTGAAGCACAACCAAATTGGAAGCCGGATGATGATACATGACTCTGCCTGAAGCCCAGCGTCAACCGCGCCGGGATCGCCGTTTTTTTGGGGCGGAAAATCGTTACATCACCAAAATGATCGCTTGTAATCTGCGGCAAACACATTCCTCTTTAATATAGGGGCTCTGGCTCTGCCGGAATAAATTCAGCGTTTCTTTTGGACTGGTTATCTTTCTCAATATATTGTTCTCTACTGATGGTTTTTATGGTAAAAACTGGGGATAACTTTTGTGTCCAAATAGCCGCCTGGGGGCATGTTCCGCCAAAAAAAATAACAGAACTACGGATAACAGGGGAATAAAGAATATCGCCGTCAAAATAACTTACGCTGATATCCCAAAACATTTTTTTCTCAAACCTGTACACGGGCCCAAATTGAGCGGGCTTGGTTAGATGAGCCTGGAAAAAACATTCTTTGTCTTCTCCTGCCTCTGATGCATTGAAGAGCAATAAATTAAAGAGAAAAGATAAGATAACGCTTTTCACATGCCTAAAGTGACAGACTTTCATAATACCCTACTCTAAATCATACGTTGGAAAATAAGTATGAGCAGACACAATAACATCAATAGAGGCGAATGTAATGCCTTGAATCATGATCACACTTGGGCGCCTAGGGTGTATTGCAAAATATCTAATTTCTGTTTTTGCACGACTTACCGTATATTTATTTATTTTGTCATATTTACTCCCAAACCTTCTCGTTTCAACTATAATGCCGTTTCCTCCGCTTCTAGGAATTTTTAAATTGGTTAACGGAATTTTCGAGGCTGAAATATTATTTCCAAGAGATGTCATACGAACAGAAAAAACGGCATACCCATGATTTTCTGGAAGAAATATATCCAGAGGCTTTTCCCTGTGTACATGAGAAGACCCGAGATAATCAGTTCGTTCTTCTCCGGAAATCACATATGACCCATTACCTTCCCTGATATATCTCACAGAACATCGGCAATTGGCCGTTTCGCTGAGGGCGGCTGCCGGATCACTAGGTAGAAATAATTCTTCCCCGCCAACTTTGAATTTCTCATCAATCCTGATTTTTTGTCCATCGGCATTTTTATGACTTTGGCGTGTCTTGAGGCCGCCCTTCATTTGCCAAATTTTATGAGTTTTACCACCGATTTTTGCTTTATTATATTGCTAAAGTAACGTGCGATAACGCGCATTCCTCTCATCACAAGCACCCTTGATGTCCAAGCCATAAACAGTTCCGCCACATAGATCACACAGGTCATGATCGGCGTAGCTATCGGGGCGGAAGCCATCTTGTTTCTGGCCCGTGCGCAGATAATGACTTAAGGGGCTTATTTGTGGTTTTTCATGCATAATTAAAGAATCTTTCTTAAGGGATAAGGGAATAGCTGAATGCCCCCTACTGCTCTGGAGTAGAGGAGGTGTTATATCAGATTATTAAAGGGGGTTGTCGTGGGGGAAGGCCATAAAAAAAGCCCCTGAAATTTTCAAAAATTCAGCGGCCTAACCCGAGATGGCTCTTTCCATCTTCAGATATTTACTAGCATACTAATCCCCAAAAGTCAATATAGGGTGGTGGCGGTACGCGTGATATAGACGTATGAAAGATACTTTGTGTATACTTAAACAGCTTGACCCTACGTCATGCCAGCAACCATTGAAGCATATCTATTGTTTGCAATTCCTATGACCGCCGCCTTCCGTTCTCTTAAGTTCTATAACCACTAAATTAGTATCCTTAATCCAATATTAAAAGGTCAATGCGCCTACTAGATTGATCAAAATCCCCAAACTCTTCTGCTATAACCTTTGCATTTTGGCAAATGACACTGAACCATTTCGCAATAATTTGGCATTTTGGAAATAACCGTGTAGCATTTATTTATGAACAGCTAAGAACAGTAAGGGTATGTATTTGACTTCTGATGTGAATAATAAGCAAAATAGAAAAAAACGCAGAAACATCAAGATGGATGATCTGGCAGAACTTGCAGGGGTGTCCAAATCAACGGTCTCCCGCGCGTTGAGTGATAGCCATTTGGTGCGTAAAAAAACCCGCGATAAAATTAAAGAATTGGCCAAAGAACATAATTACCGGCTTAACGTGAATGCGCGTAATTTCTTCCTTAAAGAAAGACTCACCATTGCGGTACTTATGCCAAATACCAATAATGCCAATAGGCGGATATTAGATCCGTTTTTCCTTGAATTATTGGGGAATATTGCGGATGCTCTCAATGAGGCGGGCCATGAATTATTGCTGGCAAAATCATCAGCGCAATCGGTAAACTGGATAGAGGAATATACCAAATTACAACGGTGTGACGGTATGATCTTGATTGGGCAGGGCAGTGAACATGAAAAAATTAATCAGTTATGGCAAACATTTGATGCTTTTGTTGTCTGGGGCGCAAAACTGCCTGATCAACAATATTGTTCTGTGGGCAGTGATAATTTTAGCGGCGGCAAAATGGCCGCGGAACATTTGTTGTCATTAGGCCGTAAAAGAGTAGTATTTCTCGGCGATACAAAATTACCGGAGGTGAGCCTAAGGCATAAGGGGTATCTCGCCGCCCTTGAGCAGGCCGGCATCGTCCCTGATGATGCGGTCGAGGTTAATACGCCATTCGAAAGCGATAAGGCATTTTCGGCGACGGTTAATTTAATAAAACGCGGCATCAAGTTTGACAGTATCATTGCGGCAAGCGATGTCCTTGCCATGTCCGCTATCCGGGCCTTAAAACAATATGGCCTTGAAGTTCCCGATGATGTGTCTGTGATTGGATATGACGATATTATGTTGGCCTCTTTCTATAATCCGGCTCTGACAACCGTGCGGCAAAATTGCGGCGAAGGCGGGCATCAAATGGTCAAAAAACTTCTGAGCATTCTTGACGGTGAAGAGCCTGAATCTGTTCTGTTGCCCACAGAACTTGTTATCCGCAGTTCATGTGGCGGCTGATATTACCAGAAGCTGATCACCAGACCAGCTGTTACCGCAAGAAGTATGGCGGAAAGAACGCGGTAGTTTTGATACCAGGCATAGCCTTTTAACTCTATTGTCTCCGCATCATAAATGGCTTTTGTCCAGACAAGATTTGAGGCCTCTTCATCTGGTGCGACCGGCGCCGCTATGCTCAGCAAGATCAGAAGAAGGGAACTGACAACAAATAGAATAGGCGGCACATAAAGGAAATGGAGCGGCATTAATTCAAATATTTCAATCGCAAAGAACAGAATTGCGCTTAAAAGGTTGCCCACAATTATCGTCGTGAATGCGGCATCTGCATGGGCCCGTTTCCAGAAGCTGCCGATTAAGAATAAAGCCACGACCGGTGGAATGGCATAGGCGAGTACTTTTTGTAAATATTTAAACAAAGATGAGAAATTCTCGATCTGCGGTGCCCACATGACTGCAAGAATCACAAGAGAAAAGGTCACATATCGCCCAATGACCAATAACCTGTGGCTGGACAGGTCAGGGCGTAATTTGCGCACGAAATCCATTGTGACCAATGTCGAGGCGGAATTGAGCGTTGAATCAATCTGTGACATCAATGCGGCAACAAAACCAGCGAGTACCAGCCCAAGCAATCCTACGGGCATAAGGTCAAATAATAGTGTGGGATACACAAGGTCTGGACGTTCCAAGTCAGGGTAAAGTATAATGGCAAAAGTGCCCGGCAGAACCATAATGAACAGAACAGGAAGTTTTAGGGCACCGGCGAATAAACTTCCCCAGCGGCCATGATTGATATCCTTGGCGCTGAGCACGCGCTGTACCATAAATTGGTTGGTACACCAGAAATAAAACCCCAGTAACGGCACCCCCACGAGCAAGCCAAGCCAAGGGACGCCTGGATCATCAAGCGGTCGGATCAGGCTTAATTTATCGGGAGATATCTGTGATACCACCGTATCCCAGTCGCCAATTTTATCAAAGGCTATGACTGAAATAATAATGGAGCCACCAATCAAGAGAATGGCTTGAATGGCATCGGTATAAATGACCGCTGCCAACCCGCCGGTGATGGTATAGACCCCTGCGACAACAGCTAATACGGCAATCGTCTGCCATATGGCAATGTCTGGAAATATCATTTGAATGACCAGGGCGCCGGCAAACAGGCTGCCAGCGGTATCGACAAAAATATTCAAAAAGATGGTCAGTGACGCAAAATACGTCCGTGCCCGGCCATCAAACCGTCTTTCCAGATATTCGGGCATGGTGTAAACGCCAGACCGCAAAACAAAGGGCAGAATAAAAATGGCAAAAAAGATCAGGACAATGACCGCCATCCATTCATAGTTAAATACGGAAATTCCGGTGCTATAGGCCTCTCCCGCCAGCCCAATGAGCGTGGTACTGGATATATTAGATGCGAAAAGAGATAACCCGATAAATGGCCATATCATATTTCTTCCGGCAAGAAAATAATCCTCCGCATTCTTATATTTCCGGCCAAGATAAATCCCCAAACCCATAACAAACAGGAAATAGGCGACAAGGATTGCAATGTCTATAACATGAAGCTCTACGTTGAAGTTAGGCATATGGGCCTCCCGGCGATTTTATATATTATTTTGGCTTTTAGGAAGTATGGCTTTATTTATTGATTGCGATGGCCCCAAGCTTTGAGCTGACTATATAACAGAGAAAGCAAAATATCAACCGGTTGTATTTTGACTTGCAACCGGTTGATATTATCGTTATATATTGCGCAATATTCTCTGGGTTTTTCTAAACCTTTGAGGGATGAATAGTTGTTACCGGTACAGTGGGTGGAACGTTAAAACGACAATCAAGCGTGTCCGTCAGCGCCATTGGGTCAGCGCAAATGAGAGATTATGCGCCAAGGCCCATAGTAGAAATATTCCGAAATATTTCTGAATATTTTAGGCATTCGATCAGAATCATCCGGCGGGTAACCCCCCGGACTTTTTGTTGTATAAAATCCAACACGTAAAATGTTTGTTTAATCATGAATAACAAAAATACACACACGGCGGGTATAGAAAAATATAGACATGTCATGTCGAATACGCTCAGGGAACTTTACGGGCAACATCCGGAGTTTGATAGGTGGCTGGCGGAAATATTTGATGTGATTCAAACATCTATTACTCAAAGGCCACGACATTTGTGTGATCTTGATAGCTTCAGAGAAACCGTTGAGCAGGACTGGTATCTAAAGCCGGGAATGATGGCTTACATGTGCTATGTTGACCGTTTTGCGAATGATTTTAAGGGTGTTGAAAAGAAAATTCCCTATTTGAAAGAGCTTGGCGTCACCTATCTGCATCTGCTGGCGGCTTTGAAACCGCGCAAAGGTCATAATGATGGTGGTTTTGCTGTTACGGATTATTACGCAACAAATCCCAAATATGGTTCAATGAGTGATTTGGAGCAGTTGGCCAGAAGCCTGCAAGGAAATGAAATCAGCCCCTGTATTGACTTTGTCCTTAATCATACGGCAATGGACCATCAATGGGCACAAAAAGCATTGGCGGGTGATCCCTATTATAAGGATTTTTACTTTTTTTTCGATGATGAAGATATTCCGAAAGAATATGAAAAAAATCTGTCACAGGTTTTACCGGAAACATCACCCGGTAATTTCACTTATTTGGCGGAAACGAATAGCTGGGTCTGGACGACTTTTTACCCTTATCAATGGGATTTGAATTATAAAAACCCTAATGTTTTTATGGAAATGCTCAAGGTAATTCTGTTTCTGGCCAATAAAGGTATTGAGGTATTTCGTCTTGACGCCACCGCTTACCTATGGAAAGAGAAAGATACTAATTGTTTAAATTTGCCGGAAGCACACAAGTTGTTACAAGTCTTTCGGGCTGCGATGTCCCTGGCAGCACCGGCAGTGTGCCTGAAGGCGGAGGCGATTGTCGGGGCAAGATATATCAGTAAATATCTTGGGGATGTTGAGGGCAAGAAACCGGAATGTCAGTTGTCGTATCATAATGCACTGATGGCGGCGTTATGGGCCAGTCTGGCGACGGGTGACGTCCGACGTATGTGTGAAATGCTTCAATCACTGCCGCAGAAACCTCAAGGAACAAGCTGGATAACATATCTTAGGTGTCACGATGATATTGGTTGGGGGGCATTGACCGACGATAGGGGGGCTTCCTGGGCCGCGAGCCGCGAAGATTTGCGCTACCTGAATGATTTTTATGAAGGTAATTATGAAGGCGAAGAATTTTTTGCCCGTGGCCAACACTTTCAGATTTCCCAAAATGATGCCTTCCATGGCACAAATGGTACATTGGCGTCCTTGGCGGGTCTCGAGCAAGCCATGGACAGTGAATCGTCTGTTGATATTGACCGTGCCATCTCACGTATGATGCTACTTTATAAAGTCATTTTCTCTTTTGGTGGCATCCCGCTTTTATTTATGGGCGAGGAAATTGGTCTGTTTAATGATTATGATTATAATAAACGGGATCCCGCAAGAGATGGTCGCTGGCTTCATAGACCTGTAATGCCGCAAGACAGTCAGGCGACGGATAAAAGGCTGTTACAGGCTCGCAAGAAAATTTTTACAGGCATTAAAAATATATCACTAATCAGGCAAAAACAGCTCTTATTACATGCGGATGTGCCAACAATTGTCATTGATAGCGGAAATTCACATGTTTTCGCCTTTATCAGGAAGGCTGAGGCCGGCATATTTCTGGTAGTGGCAAATTTTTCATCGGAAACACAAAAAATATCCCCTGATTTTGCAAAAAAGAATGGATTGGACATATCTTTCACTGAACAATTCACGGACAAATCCCATGATTTCTCGCAGGGGTTGACCTTGGCCCCTTTTCACTGCGTATGGTTACAGGCATAGGAAGATGTATATGGGGTGATGTCGGCGATGACAGGGCCTGTGGACCCCTAAGGTTGAGGCTATATCGCCCTGTCAAAAGGCCGCTTAGAGCGATCTGGCAGGTACAAAGTGATCTGTCAGTTAACGAGACAGTGCCGTTAGATGGCCAGGCTTATTTGCAATAATATTTTAGGTTTTGCGAGGCTATTAGTTGATTAAACTTATCATGTTTTTCTTGTCGGCAGTAATTTTGCGCCAGTCTTAGTATTATATTTATATTATCTTCATCGTCATTACCGAATGTGCGCTTATTTATCTCCAGAAGTTTGACAAGGGTTTTTTCTTCTTTCTCATACTGATGGGTAAGCGCATAAAGGGAATAGAGTTGCGTTAAATAATGGATCAACCTGTATTCTTCTTTATCACGATTTTCAAATATTGAAATATTTTCCTGGACCAGGGGTATTGCCTGTTGATAACGCTTATTCAGGGTGAGAAGTTTGTAATAAAGGGTACGGCATATTATGGTTGTATTGTGTTCAGGATCGAAATGTTTTTTTGACAGTTGATAGGCCTCAAGGACACGCGGCGCGACTTCTTGCAAGCGGTTTGCCTTGTCATAGTATTTGTTGAGGCTTTTAAGAAGATTTATATATCGGACATCATTATGTTGGTCCAGAGCTTTGCTACCCACGATCATACGCTCGCCATATTTAATGGCACGGGCCCATTTTTTTTGTTGCGCAGCCCTGTCGGCTCTGATGATAACCTTCCCCAATTTCTTTTCCGTCCAGTTTGTTTCATTTGCATGAACAGGATGGACAAGAAATATAAGCAGCAGGAAAGGAAAAAATAGAAAGCATCTTTTCATGGAACCCTGTACGACGTAATTATTAACGGATACTTAGCTACTATATATCTTTTTATTGTATAAAGAAACCCACCATACTTTGTCAATCAGCTAATATAGAGTAGTATTGAGTTTCGTTTATTTTGGATGTTATTCAGGTGATATAAAAAAATAAATTCTTTTTGTCACCTTTTTTGATTTTATGGGATCTTACTATTGAGGAAGAAGTGTGAGTAAAAATTTCCGTTAATTATAAAAAAGATAAAACATGGAAGCACACCGTAAAAATATTATACGTGATTGGTATGAGCAGTATGGGGATGACCTATACCGTAGCATGTGTGCCGCGGCACGTAATACCGAGGATGCAAAAGAAATATCACAAGAGGCTTTTTTGAAAGTGGCACTGAGAGTTATGAAGGACGAAGATGCAACGGAGATAAAAAACCCCAAAGCGTTCATATATCGCGTTGCTTATAATGAACTTTATAAGCGCTACAATAAGCAAAAACATGAAATTCACCTTAAAAGTATTTTGATAAACCATACTTTTAGATTGATCGAGGAAATCACGCCGGAGAAGGAAGTTTTGAGTAAAGAGGAATATGCGATTGTGCAACAAGCAATTCATACGTTGCCACAAAAACAAAAACAGGTTTTTTTATTGAGCCGGGAGGAAAATCTTCCCCATAAGGAAATTGGGAAGAAATTAGGAATTCAGACGGTTTCGGTTAAACGGCATATAATCAGGGCACTTGCGGCCATAAGAGGTGTGCGTAAGGAATATAAAGATGGTTAATATAATTACAGATCAGACAATTGCTGAGGCAGAGAGGTGGTATGGGATTTTTTCTGATGGAAAAGGAACCTATAAACAGCGTGCTGATTTTACAAATTGGTATGAAGCGGGAATAACCCATCAAAAGGCTTATGCTCAGGTTGCATTTGTTCAAGATGCGGGCTTTGACTTTACGAATATCAATTTGGCAGGTTTGGAGGTCAGCCCTCCGGTACGACCCATACTGAAACCAAATTCTCATTTTTTTAAGGGTTTATTTGTTAATCCTGCTTTTCGCTATGGTGCTGTTGTTGCCGGCCTCATAGCGGTAGTGATGAGTATAGTGCCCTATCTGTTTACCCCAGAATTAACGGAATATGCCACACAGACCGGTAACACACGGCTCATCACACTGACGGATGGTTCGGAGGTTTTACTGGGGGCTCGTTCCGCCATAAATGTTGCAGGATTTTCAGATGAAGAACGAATTGTTTATCTGAGGAAAGGAGAAGCGCTCTTTTCTGTGGAAAAAGACAAGAATCGTCCTTTCATCGTTGTCTCAGGTGATACACGCATTCAGGTCCTGGGTACAAAATTCAATATGAATAAAGCTGAAAAGAACCTTAAAGTATCTTTGCTGGAGGGGCGGGTAAAGGTTATTCAGGATTTGGAAGGAGATATTATCCCCTTCCTGAAACAACAAAAGATAGTTGAATTGTTGCCGGCTCATTCGGTGACAGTGAGTGAAGGGGTTCTCCAGCAGATAAAGCCGCAGCAGATTAAGAATATGGCGGCATGGGTTGATGGTCAATTGACCTATAATAACACACCCTTCGGTCAGGTTATCGCCGATCTGAGGCGGTATTCATTGAATGATTTGTCGATTGCGGATGGGGCGCTTGAGAATCTTCCTGTCACGGCGACATTCAGTACCGGGCAGGTTGAAAATGTTATTGAAAATTTGCCATCTATATTGCCTGTCAAGGCTATCAGGACCGCATCCGGCGGTTATATTTTTAGAAAAAAATAGGTTAAAGAATATTTTTTTTGTCACCCTTATGCTGTGTCAGGGATCATTTATTCATTACACAACAAAAGAAAGGGAGATGTAATGAACCACCATCAACTTAATTTGAGTCAGGGGAAGAGCTTTAAACCGATTAGCCGGATTGCGCTAACATCTATAGTGGCATTGATGATTGGGGCGACACCAGCAAAAGCTGCGGATAAAGCGGTATATCTTGATATTCCTGCACAATCATTGTCGGCGGCACTCGTTGATTTTTCCAGAGAAACGAAGATAGCCATATTAACTTCGGATACCGGGATACCTCTAAAATCAATCCGCAGCGGAAAGCTGCAGGGAAGTTACTCACCGATCGAGGCTATTCAACTCCTCCTTTCAGAAAGTGATATTCCATTCGAATTTAAAGACAAAAATACCCTTATCATTGGCAGTCGTACTTTTGCCGATAGCTTCCGGGGAAACGGCTTCCAGGCCATTGCTTTTGCTTCGGATGCTGAATATGAAAATAATTTGGGCGTTTATGTGGAAGATGAATCAGCAGGGGAAGCTGGAAACGCGCAACTTGACGAGATTGTTGTGACAGGTACAACAAGCAAGTCGCGAACCAAACTGGATTCTTCGGTTGCCATTACGACAGCAGATGCTGAAACATTGTCACGTGAGTTTGCCCTTGGTACGGCGGATGCCCTGGAGCTTATTCCAGGTTTCTGGGTTGAGGATTCTGGTGGTGAAATTAGTAATAATGTGGCGCCGCGTGGCCTGGGTGGTGGTTCAGCGTTCCGCTTTATCAGCGTTCATGAAGACGGATTACCGGTTATATATGATGGCGATCAGGTTGATTCCCTGATGCGTCAGGATATTACGATTGAGCGGCTTGAGGCGATCCGCGGTGGTACGGCAGGCGTGCTGACGGTCAACGGGGCTGCTTCGATTGTGAATTTTATTACACGCAAAGGAACTGAGGAAGCCGCAGGTAAGGTTCGGTTGTCACTATCTGATTATGGAACCTATCGGGGTGACTTTTTCTATGGGGCACCAATCGGTGGTGATTGGCTATTAGGCGTTGGGGGTTATTATCGGACGAGTGATGGCGCGCGTGATGTGGGCTTCCGATCTGATGAAGGTGGTCAATTTCGGGTAAATCTTACCAAAAAGCTGGAGCAGGGTGAATTTAACCTTAACTTTAAGCAGATTGATGAACGTAATACATTCTTCCTGCCTGTACCGTTACAGAATCCTAATGATCCAGAATCCATTCCAGGTTTTAACGCCAATACCGGCACGATGCTTGGTCCGGATAATGCGCGTATTAGACATTTGACACCAGATGGTTCTGTGGGAGATACAAATCTTCGGGATGGATTCCATACTAAGGCAACGGTAATCGGGGCCAGCTTTGATTGGGAATTTAATGATAATCTGTCCCTGAGTTCAAAGGGGCGTTTTACGCAATTTGACCTCGCTATTAACGGCGTTTTCAATTTTGATAATAACTCTCTGGTTCTCGGCAGAGACCGCCTTGCCGCGCAGGATGTTACAGATTTGATCAACCAGTTCGCTTCTGAGGGTGCTGGTGGTGCCGTTGGTGCAGAGCTTCGTTATGCGTCATCAGGGGATTCAATTACAAATGTTGACTCTTTGAATGGGAATGGGCTTGTCGCGGATTCTGTTGCCTTAAAACGCCAGCGTAATATTCATCAATTTATCAATGATACACGGTTAAATTATGTTACTGAGAATAACAGTTTGTCCGTCGGCGTTTTGTTTGCCAGTTATGCGGTAGAGAAGGATACGACTTCGGCGGCAACTTTCCTGTCCGAAGTAAAAAGCAATCCTAATCGTCTGGATATTGTTGCGGTGGATGCCGCCGGAAATGCGGTTGGACAATTGACGGATAATGGTATTGTTCAGTATGGTTCATGGTTTGGCAACAATTCTGGTAACCTGACATCATATTCCCTCTATGCCAATGATGAATTTCAGGTCACAGAGGATTTGCGTATAGACGGCGGCATTCGATATGAAAGTGTCTCTTATGACGTTGTTGAAGAAATCAATGGTGGTCAGACAAATCTTCCGGGAAATGCGGATGACAATATTGTTGCCAATGATTTTGTCGCAAATTTTGGTAGCGGTAATTTTAGAAACGAGAGCAAAACCTTTAACGAATTTGCCTGGACAATTGGCCTGAGTTATACGGTTACGGACAATATCGCGGTCTATGCGCGTTATGCTGATGCTTTCCAGACACCGGGTTTGGCTTCTATAGGGGCGATTAATGATGGTTCATCAGGATTGACATTCGGTGAGATTGGCGGGCGATATTTTGGGGAGAACTTCAGTGTCTCACTGACAGCCTACAGAACCGAGTTCAAAGATTTAAGATTTGGTGCCCAGCCGAGAGGGTCATCTGAAATTGAAACAATCAATATCAGTACCAAAGCCATTGGCCTTGAATGGGAAATGTCGTGGCAACCCGTTGACATGCTCTCAATCAGTACCATGGGTGTGATACAGGATACAGAGTTTGATGGTATTCCGGAAGGTGATGTGAATGAATCGTTTAATAATAATGATGTCACCAGAACACCTCAGGTGCAGTTTCGCGTAATGCCGACGTTGCATACCGACTATGGTGACCTGTTTGTTACGTTTCATTATTTGGGGGGCCGATTTGCAGATATTGGAAATACGGTCAGATTGCCGAGTTATTCGACGATTGATGTCGGCGCTGTAATTGACCTGACAGATACGGTTGCTTTGCAAATCAAGGGGACGAACTTAACCAATGCTGTTGGTTTGACAGAGGGCAATCCACGCTCAGGTTTCTCGGAACAGCCGGCAACAAACTTTTTCTACGCACGTCCCATTGTTGGCCGCACTTTTAAAGCTTCTGTGACATACAGCTTTTAAAATCTACTAGTGAGGATTTAATTTTTTACACCACCCCTGAACGGGGGTGGTGTAATTTAAATATTGGCATTAGGGCTTTTGATTTATGGTTAAGCGCAAGATAGTAATAGTTGGTGGCGGTACGGCAGGTTGGTTGACAGCGGCCTATTTGTCACAACGCCTTACGGGCGCCGGGCAGGCGGGACTTGATATTACCGTGGTTGAGTCCAGTGACATTCCGCCCATTGGGGTGGGGGAAGCGACGGTTCCAACAATCCGCGATACGCTGGCGGGTATTGGTATTAGCGAATATGACTTTATCCGGGAATGTGACGCCACCTTCAAGAATGGTATAAAGTTTGTCCAGTGGAATCACCCGCCGGAAACCCATCCTGGGGAATATTATTTTCACCCGTTTGAAAAGCCCTTGCTTGTGGGCACCGAAACCATGGCGGGGCATTGGCTCAAGGGAAGGGATCCTTTCGGGCGAACTTTCGAAGATGCGGTTGGTATACAGCAGCAGGTTGCGGCGAAAAACCTGGCCCCCAAACGGTTTGATGACCGCGCCTATGCCGGACCTCTTCCTTACGCGTATCATCTGGATGCGGGCAAGCTTGCGGTTATGCTCAGAAAGAATGCCATCACCAAGGGGGTGGCGCATATTATTGGCACGGTAAAATCTGTTACCAGTAATCCTGACGGCAATATTGGAACGCTGTTGCTTGAGGACGATCGGGTCATATCCGGTGATGTGTTTATTGATTGCACGGGTTTTTTAAGCCTTTTGATTGAAAAACATTATAAAGCAGAATTTATCAATATGGGGCATATTCTCCTGTGCGATAAAGCCCTGGCCTTTCAAATTCCGTGTGAGGAGGCGGATTATGAGATTCCGCCCTATACAACCGCAACCGCCCAGACGGCGGGCTGGGTATGGGATATCGGATTGAAAAACAGGCGGGGGACGGGTTATGTTTATTCCAGCACCCACCAATCCGCCGATGAAGCCGAAGCCACTTACCGGAAATATATTGGACCGAAGGCGGATAATATGCCTATTCGATCTCTTAATATGAACATTGGCTATCGTAAGAAGCAATGGGTTAAAAACTGTATTGCCGTGGGTCTTTCAGGCGGTTTTCTGGAGCCATTGGAATCGACGGGTATTCATATGATAGAGGTCGCCTTGCCGATGCTGGTTCAGATGCTGCCGAGATATTTCAAGGGCGGTAAGCCGCAGGATCGCTATAATGAAATTATGGAAACTCAATATGAGATAGTGGTTGATTTTATCAAATTGCATTATTATCTCAGTTCCCGGCAGGACAGCCAATTCTGGCGGGATAACACATCGGATCATACCGCGACCAAAGATTTAATTAAGAAAGTCAAGTCTTGGGAAGAAGGCTATCCCAATATCTATGACCTTAAATATATCCATTCTATTTTTGATCATTCAAGTTACCAATATGTTTTTTTTGGCATGGGGCGCCGGCCAAAAACCACTATTGATTTGGGCGAATGTAATGTGGATCTGGCCAGCAAAACATTCGACAATGTTCATAAGGCCTTTCTAAAGGCGCAAACCATTTTGCCAGACCATAAAAAACTCATCAACCGTATTCACATGACATAAATCTATTCTTGGGAGAGAAATAATGAATGCTAATATAGTTAGAAAATATCTCGTTATATTTTCAGGAATGGCCAGAAACAGTGTAAAAGTCGCTTCTGCGCTGGCGTTCATCACTTTTTTATCTGGTTGTTCGGCGAATAAGGCGGCCGTTGCGAGTGATGAGAGTGAAGAGAAGCTTCATTTTGTCGTGCAGGAAGGTAAAATTTATAATGAATTTTACCGTCAGGGACCTGTGGCGGCTCATACGGTTCTGACGTCTGGTTCAAAGGCCCGGTTAATTGTCGCCTTTCCTGCCGGAAATAGCGGGGTCAGCCTATGGTTCAAGTCGGCAGTTGAGCCAGTTGAATGGTCCGGTGCCGAGAATATGACAGCTGTTCACCACGAAAATAAGAATGGTGAACCCCTTTATGGTATTTCCGCTGTACTGACGGCCACGGCATCACACTTAACGCTGGAAAAGGCCGTATTGGGCAGTATTCGTACAATTCGGGATTATATGCATGGTGTGGAGATTCCGGCCGTTATCAAAAACAATGTCTCTATTGCGGGCCGTACCGTAACATGGTCCCGTGATGGTCTTGGCGCGCGCGGCGGCTATCAACTTTCAATTGAGGTCATCAGCGGGGAGGTGATAAGTGATGCAGAATCCATCACCTTTAAGGCAAATGAAGATAAGAAATTGCGGCTACGTATGGTCGCCTTGACGGGAGATGTACCTCTGACACCAATTGAAAGTCATAACCTCCTTAATGATAAGGCGGCGGATGACCTTCTGTCCCGACAGATACTATCCTTCCTGAGTTATAAGGAAAAAATGCTGGCAGGGTCATGGCGTTTTTTAACCTATTTTGGTCGGGATACTTTGTTATCCTTACGTATGCTTATGCCGGTACTTGAGCCTGAAGCCATTGAAGCTGGCCTAGGGTCAGTGATTGAGCGCCTGGACAGCAACGGTGACGTGGCCCATGAAGAAGATATTGGCGAGTTTGCTACGCTGCGACACATAAAAGAAAATGGTTCTGAGGATAATTCCCCGATTTTTGATTATAAAATGGTTGATGATGATTATATGTTATCGACGATTGTGGCACATTATTTTCTTGGCCAACAGGATAACCGGGACAGAGTAGCGGCGTTTCTTGCCCGCAAGACGAGCCAGGGGCAGACATATGGAGAGGCTCTGGTCAATAACATGAAATTTGTCATGAGGACGGCTGAGCCATTTGTGAAAAATCCGACCGCAGGCAATCTGATCGCGATCATGGATGGCATACCGATAGGGGAATGGCGGGACAGTCATGAAGGACTGGGCGGCGGGAAATATGCCTATAATGTTAATGCTGTTTTTGTTCCGGCAGCTCTGGCGGCGATCAAAAGTCTGAAGGAAAGTGGTATGGTTGGTCGCTATATTACCGATGAAGGTTTATTTTCACAGGCGGGATCATTTGCGAAAGTCTGGCAAGAAAAGGCCCCTGAGTTGTTTAAAGTTTCTTTCTCAGCCACAGAAACAGGAAAGCGCGTTGCGGATTATGCGGCGCGGCTGGGGGTGCCTGTTGCCCCGGCGTTATCTTCACTGAAGGGGGCTAGGCTGAAGGGAACTGGGGTAAATTATTATGCGGTGTCTCTGGATGCGCGCGGCAAAGCCATTCCCATTATTAATTCTGACGTTGGCTTTATGATGCTTTTTAATAAGCCCGCTGCAGAAGATATTGACTTTGCCCTTCAGGGAATTATGCGACCATTTCCTGCCGGACTGATGACCCCGGTTGGACTTGTCGTCGCAAATTCTGCCTATGCGCCCGAGGATTTAAAGCGGATTTTCACCAATGGTCATTATCACGGCAGTGTTATCTGGTCCTGGCAACAGGCCTTGCTCGCGGCAGGCCTTGAACGGCAATTAATGCGGGATGACCTGCCGGAGGCAACCCGTCAGAATATTTTACAGCATCAAAAAAGATTGTGGCAGGTGATAAAAGAAGGACAAAAGGTCAAAACCTCAGAGTTATGGTCATGGGCCATTGTCGACGGTGACTTTGTCATCGTGCCTTTTGGCCAGAGTCAGGGGCATATGACCGAATCCAATGCGGCCCAATTGTGGAGCACGGTTTACCTGGCTGTTCACCCCCAGGCACAGGATTAGAATAATAAGTTTGTAACGTGATAGTAAAGGGAGATGGGATGTGGCGTTAGCAGCGGTGGATATCGGGATATTTGTAGCCTATGTGGTGGGAATTATAGGAATTGCAACCTGGGTCAGCAGGGAGAAGGCTGGCCACGACAAGACCACCGAGGATTATTTTTTGGCCGGCAAGTCTTTGCCCTGGTGGGCGGTTGGGGCATCGCTGATTGCGGCTAATATCTCTGCGGAGCAGATCATCGGCATGTCTGGGTCTGGTTATGTCATCGGCCTTGCCATTGCGTCCTATGAATGGATGGCGGCGATTACGTTGATTATCGTGGGGAAATATTTCCTGCCCATCTATCTCAAGCGCAACATTTATACCATGCCCCAATTTCTGGAACAGCGGTATGATCATCGGGTGCGGACGATCCTGGCGATTTTCTGGCTCGGGGTTTATATCTTTGTCAATCTGACGGCAGTATTATGGCTCGGCGCTTTGGCCATCCATACGGTGGCTGGGGTTGATCTTGTTTACGGCCTGCTGTTCCTGGGGGCCTTTGCCGCGGCCTATTCACTTTATGGCGGCCTGAAGGCCGTGGCCTTCACCGACATCATACAGGTGGTGGTGCTGGTCTTTGGTGGCCTGTTCCTGTCCTTTGTTGCGTTGGATACTATCGGCGCCGGACAGGGCGTGCTGGCGGGTTTTGGGGAACTTGTGGCCCGGGCACCGGAAAAATTCGATATGATCCTGAGTCCTGACAACCCCTATTATGCCGATCTTCCGGGGATCAGTGTCCTGATTGGCGGTATGTGGATCATGAATCTGTCCTATTGGGGCTTTAACCAATATATCATTCAGCGGGCGCTGGCAGCGAAAAATATCAGGGAAGCTCAGAAGGGTATTGCCTTTGCGGCCTTTCTGAAACTGCTGATGCCAGTGATTGTGGTTCTGCCGGGGATTGCGGCGGTGGTTCTGGCACCGGATCTCAGCTCCCCGGATCAAGCCTATCCTGAATTGATGAAGCTGATGCCGGTGGGTATGATGGGGCTGGTCTTTGCCGCGCTTGTGGCGGCCATTGTCTCCTCATTGGGGTCCATGACCAACAGTATCGCGACCATATTCACCATGGATCTTTACAGCTTCTATAAAAAAGACCGCAGCCAGCAGCATTATGTGTTCGTGGGGCGGTTGGTGAGTTTTTCCGCGCTGATTATTGCCATGATCTGTGCCAAGCCTCTGCTTGGGAATTTTGATCAGGCGTTTCAGTATATTCAGGAGTTCACAGGTTTTTTCACGCCGGGTATCGTGGTGATTTTCCTGCTGGGCATGTTCTGGAAGCGGGCGACGGCGCATGGGGCATTGGCGGCGGCGATCGGATCTGCGGTCCTGTCCATTGCCCTGAAGATGCTGTGGCCGGAATTGCCGTTCATTGACAGGGTTGGGCTGGTGTTCCTGCTGTGCCTCGCGCTGGCCGTGCTGGTGACGGTGGCGGAAAAGAGCGGGGTTCAGGATAAAGCGGTTGATCTGGACGGCATTGACTTCACCTCAAGCCGAAGTTTCAACATTGCTACCATTGGCGTGGTACTGATCCTGATCGCCCTCTATACAACTTGGTGGTAGAGTTTAATTGACTTAAATGAATTTTAGTCCAACTTCGGGGATGCTGTGGGCCATGATAGTCTGTAGCATCCCTGCTTTTTAAAGGGTTCCTTGATGAGTAACGGTATCTTTATTTTTAAAAAAGCCTTACAAATCAGGAGGTGACCATATTTTCGACCCGCCCTTTGTTGGTTATATAAACCGTAACAACTATTAAAAATATGATAGATATCGGGGGTTTGATATCTTATGGCGCGGCTACAGATCCCCGGATAATGAGCTTGTAATCCAGAATGGTATTTTTCACCCTGGAATCATTTGTATCCTGATTTTCAGCCCCCATTAATAATTCGGCCGCTTTTTCGCCCATCGCCATGATGGGTTGCCGAATGGTGGTCAGTTGCGGCCAGATGGTAGACGCGATGGGCAGATCATCAAAGCCGACAACTGATATACCCTCGGGCACCGAAAGCCCTGCCTTATGGGCGGCTGAAATCGTTGCCGCCGCCATGTCATCATTGCTGGCAAAAATGGCTGTTGGCCGATCTTTAAGCGCAAGCAGCGCCTCGGCGCAATTAAACCCGGACTTATAGGTAAAATATCCCTGCTGAATATAGTCATTGGGCAGGGGGATATTATTATCTACCAGCGCTTTTTTCATGCCAGCATAGCGCAGCTTGCTTGCGCCGTGTTCCGGATGGCCCATGATAAAGCCTATTTTTTTATGACCCTGAGAAATCAAATATTCGGTCATGTCATAGGCGGCCCGTTGATCATCCATACAGACGTAAGGTGAATAATCCAGCATTGTTTGCGGCGCGATCCGTACCATGGGAATTTCGGCATTTTTCAGTGCGGTGAGAATTTCCGCTGAATCGCAAAGGGGCGGCGGGATGATCATGCCATCCACCTTGGCATGATTTATCAAGGCTTGGTCAATCTTGTAATCGCCATCGCCGCCTCTTTCAAAAGAACTGATGATGAGGTTGTAGCCATTCTTGTTGCAATTATGCAAAGCCCCCATCAGGCACTGGTTAAGATAGGCTGCGTTGGGATTATCATAAATCAGCCCGAGAAAGTATGATTTATCCCCGGCTAAACTTCTTGCGGACATATTGGGCTGATACTGCAAGTTTTCGATAGCTTCCAGAACGCTGCGGCGGGTCGCGTCTTTCACATTGGATTTTTTACTGATGACTCTGGATACGGTCATTATGGATACGCCGGCTAATTTGGCGACATTCTGAATGGTAATCGTGTCTTTTTTCATTCTATCCCGTGATCTTTCCCTTTACATCATCAAGCTGTTTTTTAGGTGAAAAATCAAGCCTTTTCTGTGGATATTATGACAAATATAATGCCCTTTTTTCTTGCTCTTAACCTGTAATTGGCCTGCGGTGGAAAAAGAATATAATTGACAACTAACCCCGTAAATGTTAGCGTTAACATATTAGCAAATATTGTGCGATAAAATCAAGTTAAATAACTATTTCTGAAATATAAACCCTAAAATATATAGCGAAGGCAATTTTGGATGAAGGTTTTGGACATTGTGATTTTTGGCGGGACGGGGGACCTGTCTTTACGTAAGTTGATGCCCGCGCTGTATTTTCTTTATGATCAGGGCACCCTGACGAAAGACAGCCGTATTCTTGCCCTGTCCCGCGGAAAGATGAGCCGGGATGAATTTGTGGTTATGGTCATGGAAAAGCTCGAGACCTATCTTGGCGCGGAATATTGTCAAGTCAAGGCACAGGATTTTGGGGCGCGTCTGGATTACCGGGATTTGGATATTTCCGATGATGGTTCCTGGGATAGGCTTACCACTTATCTGAATGTTCCCGAAAATTCTGGTGCGAATTCTGGCGCGAATTCTGGCAACAGGCGCGAGATCATCTATTATATGGCTGTGCCGCCGTCTTTGTTTGGCACGGTCTGCGGGCAGTTGGGACGCCAAAATCTAAATCAGGATAACAGCAGGCTGGTGGTGGAAAAGCCACTGGGGGAGAATGCGCAAACGGCGGAGGCGGTAAATCAGGCGCTGTCGGCCAGCTTTCGGGAAGATCAGATCTATCGCATTGACCATTATCTTGGCAAGGCGGCCGTGCAGAATATCCTGTCCTTTCGGTTTGAGGACGGCAGCCTGGAGCATTGCTGGAATCGGCGGTATATTGACCATATCCAAATTACGGTGGCTGAAACAGTTGGCGTGGAGGGACGGGCAAATTTTCTTGATCGGGTCGGCATTTTACGGGATATGATCCAGAATCATGTGATGCAGATATTGTGTTTTGTGGTCATGGATGCCCCGAAAAGCTTTGCTGCGGATGATGTCCGGGATGCAAAAGTCAGCGTGGTGAATGCGCTTCGCCCCATAATGTCTGACAATATTCGTGGGCACGTCGTGCGGGCGCAATATGGCGGCGGGCAGATAAACGGGCAGGAAGTATCAGGCTACAGGCAGGAAATTACGGACAAAGGCGCAGCGGGGACGGGGGAGACATATGTAGCCTTGAAGGTGTTTGTGGATAATGACCGTTGGCGCGACGTGCCCTTTTATCTCAGAACCGGTAAAAGATTATCGGGGCGCTATGCTCAAATAATGGTCCAGTTTAAGGCGATGGCAAATGCCGAAACAGATGAAGCCCTGCCCAATCGGGTCCTATTTAATATTCAGCCTGATATGACCCTATATTTCGATGACTGCCCGAGGGGTGATTGGCAAGATGCCGGGCATGACCGACATATTCAAGATGCTTATGAAAAACTACTGGGTGATGTGATACGGGGTGATCAGGCCTATTTTGTTCGTCATGATGAGATTATCGCGTCATGGCGGTGGATTGATGGCATTCGCAAAGCATGGGATGGGGCAAAGCTTGAGATGTGCAGCTACGCCTCAGGCTCCATGGGTCCCAAGGCCAGTGAAGAACTGTTGGCGGTTTCAGGCCATGAATGGTATGAGGATTAGGACATGAACCGGATTACGGAATATAAATTTGATAGCCGGGACGATCTGTTTTTGCAATTATTACAGGATGTGATGGGGCAGCTGGCGGGCGCATTGGCAAAAAAATCTCAAGGATCCATGTTATTATCCGGCGGCACGTCTCCCGGCAGGTTATATGAAATGATGTCCAGAGAAGAGCTGGATTGGGCCAATGTCTGGTTTGGCCTGACCGACGAAAGATGGGTGGCACCGGATCATAAGGACAGCAATGAGAAGCTGGTGCATGATACGTTATTGATCAATAATGCCGCCGCCGCCAATTTTGTTGGCTTAAAGTCGGCCAGAGTTGATACCAGAGTTGATACCAGAGTTGATACCAGAGTTGATACCAGAGTTGATACCAGAGTTGATTCTGGGGATGATATCGTCAGGGGGCAGGCTCTCTCTGAGCGGCGGCTTCAGGAACTGCCGCGGCCTTTTGATATTGTGTTACTGGGCATGGGGCTGGATGGACATATGGCGTCATTATTTCCAGATTCCAACGATTTGCCCGCGGCTTTGGATGAGCGTAATAAAATGCTCTGTCATCCGATCCGGCGCGGTGTTGGGGAGGCGGCGCGAATGACCATGACGCTCACTGCCCTGCTCTCGTCTCATGACGTTAAATTGCTGATCTTTGGACCAGATAAATGGCGGGTTTATCAAGAGGCAAAAGCCCATAAATCAGCGCAACAGCCCGTAAGTTACCTTCTTAATCAGCAACAGGTACCCGTTTCCATCTATTGGGCGCCATAAGGAAAGAATATGAATTCTGTTGTTAAAGCCATCACAGACCGGATCATCAAGCGCAGCCAGCGTAGTCGCCGGGCCTATCTGGATAAAATCAGTGGGGCCAAAATACAGGGCCGCCACCGGGGGGCTTTGGCCTGTGGCAACCTAGCCCATGCCTTTGCGGCCTGTGGGCCCGAAGACAAGCAGGGTTTAAGTGCCGATATCAAGGCCAATTATGCCATTGTCTCGTCCTATAATGATATGTTGTCAGCGCATCAGCCGTTGCAATATTTTCCGGATATCATAAAGGCGGAAGCCCACGAACAAGGGGCAATTGTCCAGTTTGCCGGCGGGGTTCCCGCCATGTGTGACGGCGTCACCCAGGGACGGGCCGGTATGGATTTGAGTCTGTTCAGCCGAGATGTCATTGCCATGTCAACGGCCATCGCGCTCAGTCATGATATGTTCGACGGCGTTTTTTATCTGGGTGTTTGTGACAAAATAGTCCCCGGACTTTTAATTGGGGCGCTGTCTTTTGGCCATTTGCCGGGGATTTTTGTGCCTGCGGGTCCCATGCCCTCCGGCCTGCCCAATGCGGAAAAAGCCCGCATCCGGCAGCTTTATGCCGAAGGCAAGATTGGGCGCGCAGAATTACTGGAGGCCGAGAGCCAATCCTATCACAGCCCTGGCACCTGCACATTTTACGGGACGGCCAACTCAAATCAGATGCTGATGGAGATCATGGGGCTTCATCTTCCGGGCAGCAGTTTTGTCAATTCCGGAACAGACATGCGTGCCGCCATGACCCGGGAGGCGGTCCGGCGGCTGGCAGGGGCCATGCCGCTTGGCGAGATCATTGACGAGAAGGCGCTGGTCAACGGTATGGTCGGCTTGCTTGCCACCGGTGGCTCAACCAATCACAGCCTGCATTTGATGGCTATTGGCCATGCGGCCGGTGTGAAGCTTAACTGGCAGGATTTGGCAGACTTGTCAGATGTGGTGCCCCTATTGACCCGCATATATCCAAATGGTCTGGCCGATGTAAATCATTTTCATGCGGCGGGCGGCATGGCCAGCTTGATACAGGACCTTGTTCACGAAGGATTACTTCATAATGATGTGAATAGCATCATGGGCCGCGGTCTTGAAAGCTATTGCAAGGAAGCCTTTCTTGAGAAAGATTGCGTGGTCTGGAAAGAGCGGTCGGGTCAAAGCCATGATTTGAGTATTTTGCGCCCTGCGAGCAAACCCTTTAGCCCGGACGGCGGGTTGAAATTGCTGAAGGGTAATTTGGGGCGGGCTGTTGTGAAAACATCGGCGGTCAAAGAACGGTATCGGAAAATACTGGCGCCGGCCAAGGTGTTTTCGTGTCAGGATGATTTGCTTGAGGCTTATCAGAATGGCGACTTGGAACAGGATTTTATCGCGGTGATACGTTTTCAGGGGCCAAAGGCCAACGGTATGCCTGAATTACATAAACTGACCCCCGCTTTGGGGGTATTGCAGGATAAGGGGTTTCAGATTGCATTGGTTACCGATGGCCGTATGTCAGGGGCATCGGGAAAAATACCCGCCGCCATCCATCTGGTGCCGGAAGCATTGGAGGGTGGCCCTATCGGTTTGGTCCACGATGGGGATATGATTGAGCTGAATACGGTTTCGGGTGAATTGATCCTTCATATATCGCCAGATGAATTGGCAAGTCGGACACAGGCCTGCGCAGATTTGAAACAGAGCCACAGTGGCATGGGCCGAGAATTATTCAGTGCCTTCCGTCATGTTATCAGTTCTGCGGAAAGCGGTGCCAGCATTTTCACATGGGATGAGGACGAATGACCCCGGAAAGGCCAATATTGGTTGCAGACATCGGCGGCACCAATGCGCGTTTTGCCCTGGCGCATAAAGGGGTCGTTCCGGGTTGTGAAAAAATTGTTATCACCCAGTTGAAGATTTTATCCACCCGTGAATATGACAGTCTGCCGTCTGCTGTCGCTGCATATCTCGCTAGTGTTACAGGCCCGCGTCCCGAGGTTGCCGCCATTGCGGTGGCCGGGCCAGTTGTGGAAGACAGAGTCAAAATGACGAATTGCTCATGGACTTTTAGCCGCCAGGCCCTTGCGGCGCAGCTGGTTATGACACAGGTACTGGTGTTGAATGATTTTGAGGCGATTGCCTGTGCGTTGCCCTATTTTGGTGCGGATGACGTGTTAAGAATTGGCCCAGATATTGGGGCTGATACCGGGACTGATACTGGGACTGATACTGGGACTGATACTGGGACTGATATCGGGGCGGATATTGAGGTTGGCATAGGGCAGGAGCGGGGTAATAAAATTGTTATAGGTCCCGGTACAGGCATTGGTGTTGCCGCCTTGACGCCGGTGGGGGAAGGTTGGAAAGCTTTGACCAGTGAGGGCGGCCATGTGGGTTTCGCTCCCGCAGATGATCTGGAGCGCCAGATTCTGCGCACGGTCAAATATAAATATCCGCGGGTATCGGTGGAACGGGTGATTTCCGGGCAAGGATTCAGTACCCTTCATCAGGCGTTGGCCACATTACGCGGCGAGACAGTGGAAATGCTGAGCCCAAAAGAAATCACCACACGTGCCATTGAAGACCCTGGCAGTAATTGTGGACAGGTTGTCGATATTTTCTGTGGTATTCTGGGGACATTCGCGGGTGACATGGCGGTGACATTCAATGCGACGGGCGGCGTATATCTGGCAGGGGGGATTTTGCCCCGGATCCAAGAATTTTTTATGGGTAGCCGCTTTCGTGAACGTTTTGAAAACAAAGGTCGTCTGGCCTATGTAAAGGATATCGCAACCTGGCAGATTGCGCAGCCGCAACCAGCCCTGGTGGGCGCAGCAGCCCGTATTCAGGGAAAATTTTATTAAGCCCAGAGAAATAAAGAGAAATAAAGAGAAATAAAGAGAAATAAAGATGAGCCATCAGAATTTGAAATTTGAAACCCTGCTTGCCGGGACAACCGTCATTCCCGTGATGGTGATCAAGACTTTGCCAGAAGCGGTGCCCATGGCGCGTCATCTACTGGCACAGGGTTACAGGGTTCTGGAAATTACCCTGCGCACCGACTGTGCATTGGACGCGGTTCAGGAAATTATTAAACATGTGCCGGAAGCCATCGTCGGGGTTGGCACCGTGACCGATGGCCAGCAGCTGCGCCAAGCCCATGCCATGGGGGCTATGTTTGCGGTAAGCCCGGGATCGACAGATGCTTTAATAGCGGCTGCGGATGAGGTCGCCCTGCCCTTGTTGCCCGGTGTCGCCACCGCCAGCGAGGCGATGAAGCTGCGCGATAAAGGGTATCGCTTTTTAAAGCTTTTCCCGGCAGAGGCCGTGGGGGGCCGGGCTTTGCTTAAATCGCTTAAGGGGCCTCTGCCAGACTTGATGTTCTGTCCCACAGGCGGTATTGATGCCAGCATGGCAGAAGATTATCTGAAATTGACCAATGTGATCTGCGTTGGGGGTTCATGGATGGTTGCAATATAAGAGTGAAAAACAATGCCAAAGCACCTCTCAACGTGTCTGGATAAACTCTGGACCGAAACGGAAGAATGTCGTCAGCTTTGTCAAAAAAATTGAACTAGCCCAAAAGTAGGTGAAATTGGTTATTCGTTACGTCATGAGGGACCACCACTCTTGATGTGGCGGCCCAATTTCAATGCTCTGTCGGTTTATGACGGTTAGTCGCGGCTCTTAATATCATTGGCTGGCAGTGCCGATAGGTCAGAGGGCCCAGCAGGATAAGGTTCTGATGGAAGATATTAAAGACATTTCCAAAAAAGTCGCAAGACATATGGAACACGACGAATTAAAGAAGAGCTGATGTTGGAAAATAAAGTTATAGGCCTAAAACACATTTGTCGATTAATGAAAAAGGCTGGCTCTAACTTGCAACGGTGATTGACCGTTACGCTCGAAGGCTGGTTTTGCGATACCGATGAATGGCGCGCCAGGTACGTATATTTTTAAAGCTTGCCATTGAGCGCTTTGAAGATACGGTTCTCAATGAAGCTGTTTGTATGAAGCTGGCCAAAGCTATTGGGCTGTCTGTTGCGGATGTGGAGATATGTCATATTGAAGACATGCAGGGGCTATCTGTTATGCACGGGAGATTTATCCTGAGCTTTCGACCAAGATGGCCATGAAGATTGGTGGTAAGTTATATTAGTTCAGATTAGATCTGACATTCGTTGCGATCGAAAAGGGTTGCAAGGATGAGAGTTACCGGTTTTGATGTTGGTGCTTATTCAACATTAAAACTTTAAAGAGGTAACTCTCATGATTAA
>Ga0316204_10003389_pt1 | contig 32094 bp, 32 predicted proteins | sample 6monrhotite_MG_2_FD_205661 | JGI IMG/M metagenome (GOLD analysis project Ga0316204, IMG submission 205661) | Microbial mat bacterial communities from mineral coupon in-situ incubated in ocean water Damariscotta River, Maine, United States -... | ecosystem: Environmental > Aquatic > Marine >... | reverse complement strand
CCGATTGCCAGGAACGCGACCCGGCCAAATCAGAATTATTCCTGGTGGAAGGGGACTCAGCCGGTGGCTCAGCCAAACAGGGCCGCGCCAGGAAAAATCAGGCAATCCTGCCGCTAAAAGGTAAAATCCTTAATGTGGAGCGGGCGCGGTTTGACCGTATGCTCGGCTCTCAGGAAATTGGCACATTGATCACCGCCATGGGCACCAGCATTGGACGCGAGGATTTTGATATTGAGAAATTACGTTATCACAAAATCATCATCATGACCGATGCGGATGTGGACGGGGCTCATATCAGAACCCTGCTCCTGACCTTCTTTTACCGCCAGATGCCAGAATTGATTGAACGGGGCCATCTGTATATTGCCCAGCCACCGCTCTATAAAGTGGCGCGGGGTAAATCGGAGGTGTACCTGAAAGACGATCCTTCGCTGGAAGATCATCTGATCCAGCAATCTTTGGGCGAGATGGTGCTCAGGCTCCATGATGGCACACAGATTGCCGGCAATGACCTGATAGATTTGGTCGAGACCGTGCGGAAAATCAGCCGCATATTGACCCATGTCCCGGGCCGTTATAACAAAGAACTGATCGAGGAACTGGCCCTGGCCGGCGCACTTAGTCCCGCCACATTACAGCATAAAACACAGGCCGAAGAAGCCATTGCCAATGTGATCCGGCGGATGAATTTAAAAGCGAGCGAAGGCGAAGACAGCTGGACCGGCAGCCTTGATATAGAAGGCAATGGCGTGATTTTCACTCAGGAAATACGCGGAATCAAGGATGTTTATCGTATCGACAGTGCTTTTATCAATTCGGTCGAGGCGCGAGCATTAAATGATGCGGCCCCGGAACGCCAGGAGATTTTTGACAAAACATCGACCATCAGCCGTAAAGATGACATTCATGACATCACCCTGCCCAGCGACCTGATGAAGCTTGTCATAACCTATGGCCGCAAGGGCCAATCGATCCAGCGTTACAAAGGGCTCGGCGAAATGAACCCGGAACAATTATGGGAGACTACCCTTGACCCGGAGGCCCGAACATTATTACAGGTCAAAGTGAACCACGCCGATACCGCCGATGAGATATTCTCCAAACTGATGGGTGATGTGGTGGAACCAAGGCGCGAATTCATTCAGGAAAATGCGCTCAATGTGGCCAATCTGGACATTTAGGACATTTAGGACATTTAGGACATTTAGGACATTATCAGACCTTTGCGCCGCTATGTAAAAGTCCGCTCTGTAAGATCGCTTCGGCGGTGCCGATATTACAGGCCATCGGCAGGTCATATACAACGGCCAAACGAGTCAAAGCCTTGACATCAACATCGTGGGGCATCGGGCTGAGCGGATCGACGAAGAAGATCATGGCGTCCAGCTCGCCTTGTGCGACCATGGCCCCAATCTGCTGATCCCCTCCAAGCGGGCCGCTTTTCAGGCAGACAATATCCAGATCAGGGTAACATTCCAGCAATCGTGCCCCCGTGGTGCCCGTGGCAAATAAGCGCGCGTCCTGAAAGACGGTAATATATTTACCAACCCATTGGATAAGATCGTCCTTTTTAGCATCATGCGCAACAAGGGCAATACGGGGGGTCTTCATGGATAATATCTTTCTTTAAACTTACTTAATGATCAAGGGCTGTGATAATATGGGCGACATCGGCGAAAATATTTGCCTTTGAAAAAGACCCATGCTCTGGAAAATAAATATTCGGTGTCTGCTTGGCGAATGCCGTGAAATTTTGAAAGGCTTTTTTATAACCTTTTTTCTTCAACATATAACCCACGGGCGTTTTAAGGATAAAAGCTTCGGGCATATGGGCGTCAGGCGCAACAAAATTCATCGCCAGAATTTCCTGCCAGATCGCTTCTGTCTGCGCCTCGCTATCGTTCCACATATCACTCCCTACCCGGGTGGTGACTTCCGCACAGACATAGCCCATGCCTTTCGGGGCCATAGCCGCCCCATAGTTTGACGGCGCACTGATCCGGGAGATTAAATTTTCCCGATCAAAATTATTGATATAGCTATAATGCCCGATCTGGTCCGCCGGCAGATTAAAATAAAATACCACAATGGGGACAGGCTGGTTATAGGCGGCAATATCCTCTGGCCCGCCGAGAATTTCTGACAATTTTGTCACATCCCCGGCCCAGAAAACCAAATCACTGGCCATGTGCCAGCTTTTCTCCGTGTCTTTATCCAATAGGGTCAGGCGGCAGCCTTGCCCGTCTTGATCTATCGCCTGACAGAATGTAGTTTTATATATGTCAACGCCACAGTCTATCAATTTCTTTTCAGCCTGTTCGCAAAAGCCTCTCATGCCTCTTTCCGCCGGATAAAACTGGCGGTAATCCGTCTTGGTTATGTCAAGCCGATTGCCAAAAAGCTTTAATGGATCATCCATACATTCCACAGCGATGAGTTTGTCAAGGTCGGGGTGTTTTTTAAGAAAACGGGCCACCTCATTGTCCAGAAAATACAGGCGCGGCGGCAATATTGTATCAAAAACAGTTGAGGATAAATCCTCAAAAGAACAACGGGTTTTTTTATGATAAACATCATTAAGCGCCTTTGCCGCCGCCGGGCCAAACGTTGCCTCGACCTGATCGGCCAGAGAGGAAGCCGGCATTTTCCGGGTGGCTAGAATGGCATCAACCATCTCGAAGAATATATCTGACGAGACCCTCCTGCCCAGGCTCGCCAAATTGGGATTATCCGTATCCGTTGAGGTTATACCATTAAGAATTGAAGCATAAATAGTCTTATGGGGAACAATCCTGTCGCTCATCAATTCCTTGATCAAATTGGCCAGTTCCTGATAGCTGTTGTCAAAAAGATGGCAGCCCAGATCATAAATATAACCGTCCTTTTCGACGGAAGCCATCACACCGCCAAGGGTTTTCCCGGTATCAATCAGGCTGACTTTATAGCCTTTTTTCGCCAAAAGATACGCGCTGCAAATGCCGTGAAACCCTCCGCCTATGATTGAAATGTGACGCGGCATATTTTATCCTTCCCTAACATTATTTGGCCTAACATTATTTGGTCTGACATTATTTGGTCTGACATTATTTAGCGGTTACTGCTTTCTTAAAGGCCTGAAAAATCACCGCACCCGAAGGGTCTTTTTCCACCATGATGACGTGATAACCATGCTGCAAAAGAAGATCACTATTGAGCGGGTTAAAATAAGCGATAAATATTTCTCGCGGTTGTTTTTTCAAGGAGTCTTCAATCTGTTCCAGCACCTTGAGCATAATTGCCGCGCCAAAGGGATTGCCCAGATAAACAACGGATGTTTCAGTGGGTATATCATAGACCATCACATTCCGGGTCACCGTGGTAAACTGGCTTGAACATCGCGATTTTTTCTTGAAGGCCGCCAGATTTTCCTCGCAGATTTGATTTAGAGCGTTAGAGAATTCCACGCCGATAATATTCTGATAACCCTGCAAGCCCGCCTGCATCATGACCCGGCCCTTGCCCGACCCCAAATCAATGAATGTGCCGCGATTATTTGTATGGTCGGCGAGTTTTGCCAACATTTTTTTGACCACCCAGACATAGGATCCCTGATAATGGACAGCATTTTCCTTATCTGCCGCAGAAACATCGGCAATATGGTCAATAGGGCGTATACTTATGGTGTCAATTTGATATTTTATTTCAAAGGATAATTCAGCAAGAGCGATGCGCAACGAATATATAAAACCACGTTTTTTTGATGATATCCAGACAAATCTTGTCATGCTTTTTATATTAGAAAATATCACAATATTGATGCTCGCTCAGGTTTCGTCACCTGTCAAGATAGATCAATAAACCTATCCTGACAATGATAATCCGTGACCGGGAACAAAGCCATCACTGCCCGCAAGCATCCGTGTCTGATCTGCGATAAAATGTTGTTTCAGCTTTTATCAGAGACTTGCCTTGGGCTACTGATGATGATCTTTTTTATTTTCTGCTTCATGGAGCCATGCGGTGTGTTTCTGGGTCTTTTTGCTTTTTGTCCAGTCGATGAGCATTTGCGGAGCAATATCATGCAGCTTCTTCATTTCCTCTTCCGTTGCCGTGTCATAAGCAAGTTCCAGACGGTGGCCATCAGGATCCCGGAAATATATTGACTGGAAAATATGATGGTTGGTGGGGCCAACGACCTCAATACCATCAGCTTCCAACTTAGCCTTAACCTTTAGGATAGCCGCTTCATCCTTTACCTTGAAGGCGATATGCTGAACCCAGTCCGGTGTATTGGGGTCCCAACCCATTTTCGGCGAATTTGGAATTTCAAAGAACGCCAGAACATTGCCCTGCCCCGCATCCAGAAACAAATGCATATAAGGATCAGGCTCCCCGGTTGACGGCACCTTATCCTCAGAAATGGCCAGAACAAAATCCATATCCAGATATTTCTGGTAAAATTCAACGGTGGTTTTGGCATCCATACAACGATAAGCCACATGGTGAATATTGATCAATGTCATTGAAAGGCGTCCCTGTTGCTAAGATATAAGTTAACATGAAATAATAATAGTTTCATTTGTAACTAATGTCAAGTTCAAACTTGATCACAGCATGACTTGTCTTATGATAGCCTATATTTTATGGTCATTTCAAAAGAAGGACAAAACGCCATATGGACAGCCAGCAAGGCATATCATGAAAAAGCCTGCCCCTACAAAAAAGGCGAGCCGCCGAAAGGGTATCGTCAATGATAACCGATCAAGAACCCCGCGCACCGGTATTCGGAAATTGATTTACCGCTCTTTGGTTGCGCTGACCTGGCTGTTCATTCTCTTGGTGCCGGTGGTGATTTATTATGCCCATGACCTGCCTGATATTTCTGATATTGGACAATCCAGCCCCTCGACGATCATGGTTATGGACCGGCAAGGCGGGCTGCTGGCCAGTTACGGTGATGTTTATGGCGATTGGTTGAGTTATGATGACATTCCTGAAAAATTAATACAGGCGGTCATCGCCACAGAAGACCGGCGGTTCTTTGACCATGGCGGATTTGATGTTCGGGGGCTGGCCAGGGCTTTTGTACGGAATATCACCAGCCGCCGTCTGGCCGAAGGCGGCAGCACCATAAGCCAGCAGCTGGCGAAAAATCTTTTCCTTAATGCCGACAAAACTGCCAAACGAAAGATACAGGAACTGCTGCTATCTGTTTGGTTGGAAATGAATTTCAGCAAGAAAGAAATTTTGACCTATTACCTCAACCGAGTATATTTTGGCTCTGGTGCTTACGGCATTGATGCGGCCGCGCGGTCTTTTTACGGTCATACCGCGCGCAGACTTTCTTTGATGGAGGCCGCGATACTGGCGGGCGTTTTGAAAGGTCCGGCCCTCTATTCACCCCTGCGTGATCTGGAAAGCGCCTATGGGCGCGCAGAAGATGTTCTGGATAATATGGTGGAAGCCGGGTTCATCCAACATAACGCTGCCGATCGCACCAAAGGTACCAGCGTCAATATCAGCGATAAACAAACCGGCGGCGATGAACGTTATTTTAGTGATTGGATCATTGAACGGGCGGCAACTTTGATCGGCAAGGCTAATGAGCCGATCATCATCCATACCACCTTGATGCCGGAGATTCAGGATAAGGCCAATAAAGGCCTGCAGCGGATTATGGATTTGGAAAGCGAGAAACATCAAGCCGCACAGGCTGCGCTGGTATCCCTTGATATGGACGGCGCGATCAGGGCGATGGTCGGGGGCGTAGACTATACAAAAAGCCAGTTTAACCGGGTCGTTCAATCCCGGCGTCAGCCCGGCAGCGCGTTTAAATTATTCATCTATCTGGCCGCATTGGAACGCGGCCTGACCCCGGATCATGTCATGCGCGACAGTCCGGTTATACTGGAAGGATGGCAACCCAAAAATTACACCGGAGACTATCGCGGGCAGGTCACCTTGCGACAGGCTTTCACCCATTCCCTGAATACAGTGGCGGTTAAACTGTCGGAGAAAATCAACCGGGGAAATGTCATTAAAATGGCCCGGCGGCTGGGGCTGACCACGCCAATCACTGAAGCCCCGTCCCTGTCACTGGGTACGTCGGAAGTATCCCTGCTTGAGCTTACGGCGGCTTACGCTGTGGTGGCGAATGGCGGTTATGCGGTTAAGCCTTATGGCATCGTGGAAATACAAAATAGTGCCGGGCAAATTTTATTCCGTCATATGCCCGGCCCGCCGCAACAAATATTGTCCAGCGATGTGGCCCGCATCATGGATACAATGTTACAGGACGTGGTCACAAACGGGACAGCGCAGCAGGCGAAAATGCCTTTCATTACCGCGGGTAAAACCGGAACTACGCAAAATTACAAAGATGCCCTGTTTCTGGGCTACGGCCTGAATATGGTCAATGGGGCCTGGGTTGGTAATGATGACGCCAGCCCGATGAAAAATGTCACCGGCGGTGGGACGCCCGCCAGAATATGGCATAATTTTATGTACCGGGTTTATATGGCGCGGGATGACGCCGCCCTGACCACCCCTCATGTGACCCCGCGCGAGAAACCAAAACGGTAATGAGAGGGTTTTTTAATAAAAACTTAGCCAACTTTGACGCTTCCGTAACATCTGTCTGATAGACTCCTATCTCAATCAAATATTTGAGAAAAAACAGCAATGATCAAAATCGACATCACGGACATCCAACAGCATATTGGACAGGCTATTGGCCTATCAAAATGGCTGGATATTAATCAAAGCAGGGTCAATAAATTTGCTGAATCCACCGGGGATTTTCAATGGGTTCATGTGGATGAGGAGCGGGCCAAAACCGACCTGCCCACAGGCCGGACGATCGTTCATAATTTCTTGCTCTTGTCGCTTATTCCCCAGCTTTTTGATCAGATCGTCACCATTACCGGTCTTAAATATGGCATGAATTTGGGGGCCGAGAATATAAAATTCTATCGCCCGCTCACCACCGGCAGTAAAATCCGGGCCCGGCTGGAATTATTAAAACTTGACCATAAGAACCAAACCCATAAAAAACAAAATGGCCAGATCGCCACTTTTCGGATCACCCTGGAAGAGAACGGCAACGACAGGCCTGTTTTGAATATGGACCTTCAGCTGCTGTTTGTGGCAGCGCAAAATAATGTTAAGAGAACAGATACGCAATCCATTTCAGCCGATCATCATCAGCCCGTTGCCTTCGGACTTTAACCAGCGGCGCGATTTTCGCCAATCAGGATAGATTTTTTCCACCAGCCGCCAGAAATCCGGGCTATGGTTCATCTCCCGCAGATGGGCCATTTCATGGGCGACCACATAACGCAAAATAGGACGGGGCGCCATAATAAGCCGCCAGGAAAAAGACAAGGTTTTTCGGCTTGAACAGCTGCCCCAACGGCTTTTGGTGTCACGAATCATAATCCTGTGAGGACGCTGCCCAAGGCGCGGGGCATAGTCATCCACCGCATCATTCAGGGCGCATCGGGCCTGCTTCCTCAGCCAGTTGCGCAGCCGGGTCTCCAGCCCTGATTTCGGCCCGCCTATCAGGAGGGTGCGGTCCTGCACCATGACGCCGGCCACGGCATCCGGCGCATGGCAAATCCGCATCTGTTGCCCGCAATAGGGAATGGTCGCGCCCACAACCAGAGGGATCACGTCAGGAGATTTGTCATATTGGTCGCAAATCCAGTCATGATGTTTATGGGCAAATTGAAGTGCAGCCCGGTCGGATATGCCGGGCGGCAGGGTCAGAACTGCTGAGTAGCCTCTGGCTTCAAAACGCAATTTCAGATGTTTGGCCCGGGGGTGACGCCGCAGGATAAGCGGAAAATCACCAATATAATATTCCGTCATAACGGCAATTTTCCCGGCCTGCCAGAGATAGACATATCAATAATATGATCTTCCAAATCCCCGGCATCCCGTTCTGAAATGACTTGGTTCTGCACGGATATGCCCGCTGTGTGAACCGTATCTTTATCGCCTGAGATCAAGGGATGCCACGGCATCAGGCCCTTCCCCTCGCTCACCATGCGATAGGCGCAAGTTGTTGGCAGCCAGTGAAAGTCTGCTATCTGATCCGAGGTCAGAACCACACAGTCCGGTACAAGTTTCTTTCGAATGGGATAATTTATGCATTGGCAATTGCTGATATCCAGCAGGCGGCAGGCCACATTGGTATAAGCCACGGCCCCGCTTTCATAATCTTCCAGCTTGTGAAGACAACATAATCCACAGCCATCGCAGAGGGATTCCCATTGTTCTATTGTCATCTCGGACAGTTTTTTCTTGATCCAGAATTTTGATGCCATGACTAATCTATGGTTTCCTGTAACCTTTTTGCGATCACTTCCGGGTCGGTCTGGCCCCTGAAATGGGTGGCATACTCGCCTTGTCGGTCCATGAGATAAATATAGGATGTGTGGCTGAGCAGATAAGCCGCCGGGTCGGCGCCTTCCTCCTGTTTATCCTTGGCACCATAAACGCGGTAGGCTTTTTTAACGGCTTTAATCTGTTCCTCATTACCGGTCAGGCCGAGCAAATTCGGATGAATGGCCTGCACATATTTTGCCATATCCTCAACAGTGTCCCGATCCGGATCTATGGTGATGAAGATTGGCGCGATCCTGTTCAGGACGTCCTCTGGCAGGCGGTCCAGCGCATCAGACATGCCCTGCAAATCCATAGGGCAGACGTCCGGGCAATAGGTATAGCCAAAATAAACCAGCATATATTTTCCGCTAAAATCTTCATTGGTCACGGTTTTGCCATGATGATCGACCAGTGTAAAAGGCCCACCGATCAAGGCTTTGGTATTTTGCTCTGCCGTTGGCGGGTTGGTAGCGGGGTAGAAAAATATGACCATCACGGCGAAAACACCGGCGAGTATCATAAGGAGTATCAAGAGAATTCTGGATATAGGCACGATGTTTTCCCGAAATTTAAAAAATAATAGCTTTATTGTTTGGACTAATCTCCTCTATATATAAAGCGCATCTGCAATGAATGCGACCTAAAAACTGGAGTTTTACATGCCTTTTAATAAATTCGCTGGAATTTTTCTGATTATCACAGCCCTTAGCCTGACTTCTGCGCAGGCCCAGAATTATTCAGCATCTTATAAATTTCTCAAAGCAATCGATGAACTCAATTACCGGGACATTAAAGTTGCCATTGAAAAAGGCGTGAATATCAACACCCGCCATTATGATGATAACGCCACCGCGCTGATCATGGCCGCCCGCATGAAGGAATTACCCCTGGTCAGATATCTCCTTGGCAACGGCGCCAAGCCGGATTTTGTCGGCAAAGATGGTAAGAGCCCCCTGCTTATCGCCGCCGCGGCAGGCAATAGGGCCATGGTTGAAACATTAATCACGGCTAAAGCTGATCTGGATTTAGCGGATAATAACGGGACCACCCCGCTAATCGCCAGCGTGCTGGCCAGGCGGGACCAGATTACCAAATTACTCTTGGAAGCCGGGGCGGATCATGAATTAGAAGATTATTCCGGCAGATCCCCCCTGCAACATGCCATTGACAACCGGCGCAAAAGAACAGAAAAAATATTACGGGCCGCCGGGGCAACACGCTGATTAACATTAGGGCCTTATTCGGTCACCAGCAGCTTCTGACAAGCCGTTTCAATGGCATTTTCCAGCGTTGCCATAAATTCATCTTTCTGTAGGCCGGGCTCAATAGGGGGTAAAAATTCGATGACAAATGTGCCTGGCTTCAGGTGATTTTTTCTTGGCCAATAGACCCCGGTATTAACCGCAATGGGCACCACCGGAACTTTAAGATACTTATAAATACCAAAAATCCCCGCCATATAGGGGTGTTTCTCGCCGGGCCGCGCCCGTGAGCCTTCGGGGAAGATAATCACAGGCCGACCCTTGTCGATTTCAGCGCGGGAGCGCACCAGCATTTTCTTCATGGATTTCATGCCCATGTCCCGATCGATAGGAATATTACCGACTTTCTCACATAACCGGCCATAAAGCGGCACTTGCAACAGCTCTTTTTTCATGATGAAACTCGGGTCATCAAGAATAGAATGCATGATGAAGGTATCCAGCATGGATTGATGTTTCATGGCATAGATCACGGGGCTCGGGGAAATATGTTGCTTGCCCCGCACGGCCATATGCAGGCCTTGTATCAGCCTGAGCCAAAAACCCACGCTGCGCGACCACGTCGTTTGAAAGGCCACATGCCAGTGCCTCGGCACGCCCGGAATATATAATAACGGTGACCAAAGAACACAGAAGAGCGTTGTCCATAGATAAAAAAATGCCCTAAAAACAGAAGACCTCAGGCTTGCCAATGATTCCACCCTTTGTAAAAGATTATTTTTCGATTGTTTCGGTTTCCATATGGGCCTGTTCCTTACCAATATCAAGTAGGCTCACACGGATTAAACTCACCAGAAATTTACTATATTCCCGTATCAGCGATATCAGGCGAATATTTTCCGGCCGCCATTGACCTACGGGATGCGGGATCATTTTTGTCTCTGGCATGAAACGCCGCATTTCGATCAACGCACGGGGCATATGTTCCAGTGAGGTTACGACCCGGATCGATGACATATGACTTCTGGCCAGCCAAAGGGAAATTTCCTCAGCATTACCAACCGTATTTTGTGCCATCGTACCGCTTTCAATACAGCAATCAATCAGTTTCTTTGAGCTGCCAAGGACAGCATGGAGTTCCGCATCGGTCACATCGGCATTAACCCCGGAAATGAAAAGTTTACCTGCCAGACCCTTCTCCAGCAGATTGACCGCTTCCTGAAGCCGGCTATTACCACCGGTCAGGACAACAATCCCATCGGTTTTTTCATATACCGGTGGTTCAACTTGTGACAAATCATAGATAAAATAAAATAATCCCCCCAACCACATCACAAGTAAGGACAAAATCAGATAAAATGTATATTTCATATGCTCTCCCTCCCTATGCGCTTTATTGGTCCATGGCTCTAAACCATCCGGCTCAAATCCCGCATGACTGTCATGCGCGCCGTCACCATAGAGATAAAGGCGGCCAAAAGCGGCACCAGCAGCAGGATCAGTCCCTCAACCAAGGGCAATTCCGGTAGCTTAACCAAACCGGAAGCCAGATCGCGGGATAAATATATCAGGGACAGCAGAGTGGTAAAAGCCAGAATAAGGCCAATGATGCCGCCTTTCAGGCCATAGGCCATAAAACGATCCTGATAGGCCCGGGCGATCATACTGTCATGGGCGCCCAGATGATGCATAATGGCAATGGTCTCCCGATTTTCCGCCATGCCGGCCTTGGTGCCGAATATCACCATACAAATGGTCGCCATCACCACCAACAGCAAAATACCCAGCGCGGTATATTCCACCATATCCATCAAACGCAGAAAACGCCCGAGCCATTGCTGATGGTCATCCAGATGAATATCACCGGATATCTTTGCCAGCATACCGCGCAGCGCATCCAGATTAATATTAAGCGTCCGGCTGACCGTCACATCAAGAATATCCGGCACCGGAAGGTCGCTTGTCACATTACCGGCCCCGAGCCACGGCTCCAGCAGCTGTTCAATCTCATCGGCGGAAAGTTTACGCACATGCTCAATGCCGGGCGTATTGCGCAATAGCTGCATGGCGGCCCTCACCTCTTCCGCGCGCTGGCTGTCATCGACCGTTGTGATTTGAACTGTAAGCCGGTTGCTCAGACTTTCCGTCCAATGGCCGAAACCTTTGTGAATCAACAGGCTGCCCATCAGGGCCAGGGCACTCAAATACACCATAACCGCCATAACATAGGGCAGCAGCCGCGTTGCTTCATGGCTTTTTTCATCAGGCAGGAAATGATCGTTACGGGTCATGCCCCCTCCTCCGGGCCATATTCAACGTCGCCACGTCCCATCGGGCCAAATTCATTTTGATCCAGTTTACTGGCATCAAATTCTGCGGGATCGAATGCTTCCTCCTGCGCCGGCGGGTTATTTTCCCCGGCCCGGATCATATGCAGACGGCCATCCTGAAGATGCATCCGGTCCGCACCAATTTTATTCACCAGGTCCATATCATGGGTTGCGATGATTGTCGTGGTGCCCAGCTTGTTCAATTCAACAAACAGATGCATGATGCGCTGAGCGATCGCCGGGTCCACATTGCCGGTAGGCTCGTCCGCAAGCAAGAGATCCGGCCTTTTGATCACCGCCCGGGCAATGGCCACCCGCTGTTTTTCTCCGCCAGACAAGGTTGGCGGCCGGGACTTCATTCTGGCCTTCAACCCAACCCAGGTGAGCAGCTCTTCCACATGCTCGTCAATTTCATCACCCCTTCCGCCTGAAATTCTGAGCGGGAGGGCTACATTTTCAACAGCGGACAAATGATCCAATAGCCGGAAATCCTGAAACACCACACCTATTCTACGGCGGAATTTTGGCAGGTCACTGCGCGCGGCGGCGGCCATATCCTCGTTAAACATGGTGATTTTCCCGCGCGCGGGACGCTGGGCCAAATACATCAGTTTCAACAGGCTCGTCTTGCCGGCCCCGCTCGGCCCGGTCAGGAAATGTAAGGAACCCGGTTCAAGATTAAAGGAGATATCCTTTAATACTTCCGACCCCATGCCATATCTCATTCCCACATTATCAAAATGAATCACACATTATGCCTCTTGCTCATCTATTTTTATCCGGCGACTTTAGCTAACCATAGCAACTCACTTCTAGGCCGTAAACTCATAAAATAAACTCATGAATATAATCGTCTTCTGTCACGATGATGTCTTCAGGACTCTTGCGTTAATCATTTCGTCTGATTATACTCTTTCTCCAGTTCTAAACCCATTATATAATAAGAGTCACAGGCTTCTGTATGATCCTGACCTGCCCGGAATGTTATGCAAGATACGTTGTAAATCCCAAAGCCCTGCTGCCCAGCGGCCGGGTGGTCAGATGTGCCAAATGCAAGCATAGCTGGAAAGAGGCCGCACCGGACGAGCATATTCCGCTTACCGACGATGCCGAAGCCAACATGGAAAATCAACCCGCAAAATCTGAAAAGCAGGCCCCGCCCGCCAATAATGATGAGGATGACTTTGCCATCAAGCGCGCCCGGCGTAAAAAACGCGCGCGGCCTATGCCCAAAGGATCCAACCTGCCCGCCCTGCAAAACCATAAACATGGTGATATTCTATGGGGCTGGTATGGTCTTGGAGCTTTCGTTGCCGTTATTGTCAGCAGTTTTCTGATTTTCCAAACCACCATTACAGATATCTGGCCCCCATCACAAAAACTCTATCGAACATTGGGCATGGACAATGATACCCTTGGGCAAGACGGATATAATAAACCGGATATGAAAGAGAATATCCCCCTGGATAAGCTGTTTCGCATCAAAGACACCGCTCTTAAAAAAGTCAAAAATGGCCCGGTGATAACGTTAAAGATTAACGGTAATATCGTTAATCTCACGGACGAGACACGCCCCTTGCCTCTGCTGAGAATTGCTTTGAAAAATAATCAGGGCGTGGTTATCCGGGAATGGACCTTCAAATCATCGGCAGCGACCATTTCAGAAGATGAAATTGTGCCCTTCGCCACTTCCCTGTCCAACCCGCCGGATGATGCCACCAGCATCAGTGTCAATTTTTCCAGAGAATAGCTATTGCCGCAAATAAGCCGTAAATATAATATAAAGATTTATACGATACCCTGCCGTTAAAATTATAGGGAGTATAAAGACTATGGCGCATATTCTAATTGCAGAAGATGAGATGGCCGTGCGTCTGTTCGTCAGCAGGGCGTTGGAACATCGTGGACATAGCATTGTCGGTGTTGAAGATGGCGGGGCCGCCATCGATGCCTTATCCGCAGAAAATTTTGATCTTCTGCTCACGGATATTGTTATGCCGGTCATGGATGGTATTGCCCTGGCCCTGAAAGTATCATCGGAACATCCAAAAATGCCCATTCTGATGATGACAGGATATTCCCATGAAAGCCAACGGGCGCATAATCTGGAATGCCTGATCCATGATGTGATCAGCAAGCCTTTCTCATTGGAAGAGCTGTGCAATACGGTTGAAAGCATTCTGGCAAGCCAGAAAGTCCTGCATTAGGGTCATGCCCCTAAAAATTTTCCGGACTGAAGCGCATTTCTTGGTCGAGTAGTTTTTTCAAACTATTCAGAAGCATCAGGATTTCAGTCTGATATTGCGCCGTTTCCGTTAAATTACCGGCTTCCATACTACGGGCCACATCCCCCATCAGGTCCCCTGCGGTCACGGTTAATTGTGACGCGTCAATACCTGAAGTTAGTAAACGGCTGCCCAGTTCCTTTACCCCTTCGGCCAGTTTTTGCTGTATGGCAATCCAGTCCTTAATTTCCTGAGCCGACGGCATTTCCTGATCCCTCATCGCCTGGAGGCTGGACACATCCGCATTGGCAATTTCCATTTTGACCGATTGTTTATAAATATAAGACAAGACCTGCTTTTGGGTTTCCTCAAGCATCCTCACTGTATCCCGCGCTTTGGAGACAAGTTGGAAACGCTCAAAACGCCGCGAGGAAAGCATGTCACGATCCCGATAAATAAACCCATGTTCAAGGTAGGAAATAAGGTCAATGGCCTGATCAAATTTTTTATAATGGTTATGGGCCAAAATTTTACCATATATGCGGCGCAGCTCAATAATATCATAGCTATCTTCATGAGATTTTACCGCAGGGTTGATCCTGGAAGAGAGCACCTGGTCACGTTGAAACAAGACGATAGCCTTATCGATATCCTGTAGCTGTTTTTTGATCTCTGGCGCAGCTTCTCTCTGAAGAATGGCCAATTTCAAAGCCTCCAGGTCAGCCAATATTTTCCCATGAAACTGCCCGGCATCCCCGTCTTCCAGCGTCACCGCCAGCTGCCACAGAATATAGCGCGTATCGGCCAGGTCAGCTTCATCGACAGGATTGTTCAATCGCCAATAGGCCGTGCGCAGTGCCATATAATATATCGGCGGCGTTTGTCCGTCATCAGGCACCAGCCCCAAAGCCATGAGCTGCCGCGCCATTTTTTTTCGCTGATCCGGATGATGCAGAATTTTCGTGCGTATTTCACTGATTTGTCTGGCATGGGCGTTGGTGAATATTCTTTCCGGCAAAGATATGCCAGAGATGACTTTCTTCCGGCTTTGACCCGCTTGATCAACCACTTCCACAATAAGGTCAACCGGCCGGCCGGCCAAATCAGAATCGGCCAGATTCAGATAGACCTCCCCTTTATAATCCTTCAGGCCGGTGATACCAAGAGTGGTACGGTCATAGATATGATTTTCCCTATCATCAGATTTGGCATCAGATTTGGCATCAGATTTGGCATCAGATTTGGCATCAGATTTGGCATCAGATTTGGCATCAGATTTGGCATCAGATTCGGCATCAGATTCGGCAACAGCGACAAATACCTTATCCAGCCCATAATCATCGTGCAGATCAAGCGACAGGCCAAATAACCCGTCATCTGTCATCATCTGACGATAATCGGCCCGTTCAATATCTGGGGTTTCATCTTCCAAGATCACAATCGGCCAGGCCCCAATCCTTCGGCTGCCTTGCTTAATTTGCCAGTTTATTTCATCTTTTAGAATGAACTGAGCGACAAAATCCCCCTCATCCCCGCTGAAAAATTCGATCGATTCCTGTCCGGCGATCAAGGTCGGCCCATAGGATATATTCTTAATTCGCACCCTGATTTCACTGCCTTGCAGAATAGCTTTCAAATCACCATATTTCTCGCTATTTTTTTTGGTAAATTGATCCTCAACAAGGCTCATGACCTCTGTAAATTCCGCCCGCCCACTATAGCTCGGCGGGGTCACGGTCACGGTTATTTCTGCTGCCGGATAAGAAAATATAGCCCGTGGTTTCACGGCATTTTCCAGCAAACGTTCCGTTTGCGGGCCTGCCAGAAGGCCCGCGACAACCAACAATATAGCAGATAAGCCAGCCGCCCTCAGGCTGACTTTAAAGGGCCAGAAACTTTGCCCGAGCAAACCACGCATGATACAGATCATCATCAACAAAAACAGCAGACCATAGACGGCGGCCTGAACCACAGATGCCATATAACCCCAGACATCCGCCATGGATATGGCAAGATAAACAAGGTAAAGCGCCGCCGCTTGCAGCAATCCGGCGCAGAGGGCGCGCCCTCTGCCTGTCCTCCCCGCTCTGGCAGTCTCCTGATCCAATAGTTACGCCTCCAGCCAGTCCGGCATTCTGTCCAATCCGATAATATCCTCATAATTCGGACGCGGACGAATGACGGCATATTCTGCGCCCTTTACCAATACCTCCGGGATAAGCGGGCGGGTATTATAAGTCGATGACATCACCGCGCCGTAAGCCCCCGCTGTGCGTATGACCACCAGATCCCCTGCTTTCAAGGCGGGCATATCCCGTCCCCTGGCAAAGGTATCACCGGTCTCGCATACTGGCCCAACCACATCACAGGCCGAAACATCAGCCCCTGTTTCCCTCACGGGGATAATCTCGTGGAAGGCATCATACATACTTGGCCTTACCAAATCGTTCATGGCCGCATCAATGATCAGGAATTTACGGCCCTCGCCCTGTTTGACATAGATAACCCTGGACACCAATATGCCAGCATTACCCACCAACAGACGGCCCGGCTCAATGATGATCTTACAGTTCAAATGGCCGACAATATTTTTGACCATTTCACCATATTCAAGCGGCAAAGGCGGCCGGCTACTGGCCCGATCATAAGAAATACCCAGGCCGCCCCCAAGGTCAAGCACGGTTATATCATGACCATCGGCGCGCAAATCTTCCACCAGTCCAACAATGCGCCGAAACGCCTGTTCAAAAGGCGCAAGGTCATTAAGCTGTGAGCCGATATGAAGATCCACGCCCTGCACATGAATGCCGGGCAATGCGGCAGCTTCGGCGTATATCTCGCGGGCTTTTGTCCAAGGCACACCAAATTTATTCTCCGACTTTCCCGTCGAAATCTTAGCGTGGGTTTTGGCATCCACATCCGGATTTATGCGAAAGGCAATGGCCGCGACCTTGCCCATGCGCACCGCCGTCTGGCTTAACAGATGCAGTTCCGGCTCTGATTCAACATTAAACTGAAATATACCCTGCGCCAAAGCAAAGGCCATTTCCTGCTGCGTTTTGGCAACCCCGGAAAAGACAATTTTATCCGCAGGAATTCCGGCCTGAAGCGCCCGGCGCAATTCCCCTTCGGACACCACATCTGCCCCCGACCCTTGGTCGGCCAAGGTCTTGATGATCGCCTGATTGCTGTTGGCCTTCACTGAATAACATAACAAGAAATCGTGATCGGTGAACGCCGCACAAAAAATATCATAATGGCGCACCAAAGTTTCCGTTGAATAGCAGTAAAAGGGGGTGCCCACCTGCTGGGCGATGGTGCTTACGGGCAAATCCTCCGCATATATTTCCCCCTGTTGATAGTCGAAATAGTCCATGGAGTATAACTTTCTTAATATTGGAGGCAAAATATTATATGTTGTTTCCAGCCAAGATCTTACATGTTACTTTCTGGTTCTTCATAGCCGGGCGGCGGGCGCAAGTCACCACGTTTGCCGCAGGAGATCAGTCCAAAACAAAGAATAGCCACACAAAAAATCATCATTAATTTACCCATTATCTTTTCTTTCCATAGCTTTGCAGATCAAGCGACTCAATGAGCATGCCCCAAAATCATATTCAAGAATAATGTTCAAGAATCATGCTCAAGCGATCATTCAATACGCTCCCTGGCGGCCTTAACCTGTATCAGCACCTGCTGGGGCGCGGTGCCGCCATAGCTTGTCCGGCTGGCCACGGAACTGTCCACATCCAGCACGGAAAAAACATCTGACGTGATATTCTCCTCCACCGCCTGCATGTCATCAAGGGTCAATCCATCAAGGTCACAGCCCTTTTTCTCCGCCATGGCCACAAGAGAACCTGTCACATGATGGGCCTTGCGGAAGGGCATATCCAAAGTCCGCACCAGCCAGTCGGCAAGGTCGGTGGCCGTGATAAAACCCTCAGCTGTACTGGCCTTCATGGCCGCTTCATTGACCGTCATATCATCAATCATACCGGTCATGGCCGTGATCACCAAGGCGAAGGCATTGGCCGCATCAAAGGTGGCTTCTTTATCTTCCTGCATATCCTTGCTATAGGCCAGCGGCAGTCCTTTCATGACAATAAGCAGGCTGTTCATTGCCCCGATGATCCGCCCGGCTTTGGCCCGGCACAGCTCCGCCGCATCGGGATTGCGTTTTTGCGGCATGATCGAAGAGCCGGTGGTAAATTTATCGCTCATACTGATAAAATTAAACTGGGCCGACGACCAGATCACGATTTCTTCCGCCAGCCGGGAAATATGGACCGCGCTGATGGCCGCTACCGAGAGGAACTCCAAAGCAAAATCCCGGTCCGATACACTGTCCAGACTGTTGGCCGTGGGCTGGCGAAAATTCAACCCATCCGACGTGTGAAACCGATCAATGGCAAAAGAAGTTCCGGCAAGGGCCGCCGCCCCCAACGGACATTCATTAAGCCGCCCCCGGGCATCGCGCAGTCTGTCCCTATCCCGGGTAAACATCTCGAAATAGGCCAGAAGATGATGGCCAAAAGTCACGGGCTGCGCCGATTGCAGATGAGTAAATCCCGGCAGAATCACCGCCGCATTTTGTTCCGCCTTCGTAACGAGGGCAATCTGGAGTGATTTTAACGCCCCATCCAATTGATCCATGGCATCGCGGACCCAAAGCTTAAAATCCGTTGCCACCTGATCATTACGCGACCGGGCCGTATGCAGCCGCCCAGCCGCATCGCCGATGATCTCGGTAAGTCGGGCTTCAACATGCATGTGGATATCTTCCAGCTTGGCATCATAGGTAAAATCGCCAGCTTCTATCTCGGCTTTCACTTGATCCAGCCCGAGCAGGATTTTATCACCGTCCTGCTCAGAAATAATATTCTGCGCCATCAACATGCGGCAATGCGCGATAGAACCACGAATATCCTGATCATAAATAATCTTATCAAAATCAATCGAAGCATTGATTTTTTCCATAATTTCCGCTGGACCTGCGTCAAATCTGCCGCCCCACAGGCTGTTGGCCTGCTGAGTCTTTGGGCCATTTGATGTGTCTTTTTTAGATGTCATGGCTTACGCATCTCCAAAAATGAGATATATCATAATATTCTAGGCGGGAATACGACAATAGAGCTGTTTAGGCAAGTTTTATCCACAGAATTTCCGGTCACTCCCTTAAGAATAATCTGAATGATTACAGCCTTGAATATTTCGCCCTCGGCCTATATATCCAAACATATAGAAAATAGGCAAAGAAGAAAATGACTAAAAATTTGATTATGGTTGTGGCTTTTGTGGCGGCCCTGCTCGGCGCAATATATGTCATAGGGACCCTTGATACGGCCCAGGATAAGGAAATTTCTGGTAATAAGGACAGGCTTGTCCTTCTGGACAGCGGCCTTAAGTCCGGTTCGGCCCTGTTCAATATTTATGGCCGCCAACCCGCTGTTCCTGATATTGAAATCACAGATGAGGCGGGCAATATCCTGACCCTGAATGATCTCAAGGGCCAAAATTTACTGGTCAACTTCTGGGCCACATGGTGCGTACCCTGCCGGGTTGAAATGCCGGAACTCGATGCCCTGCAGGCCGCGCGGGGCAGTGATGATTTCAAGGTGATTACCATTTCTGTGGATCGCGGCGGGCTGGAAGCCTCCCGCAAATTCCTGGATGATATTGGCGTGAAGCATCTCGCGCTTTATTATGATGAAAAGAGCCGTCTCGCCCGTAAGATGAAAACAATCGGCTATCCCACCACGATCCTGATCACCAAGGCGGGCAAGCAATTTGGCCTTCTGACCGGCCCGGCCCATTGGAATTCCGCCAGTGCGCATGCCCTGATCGACCAACTTATCGCCGATAATAGTAAATAAGCCTTGCATTAATTGATATGTTATAACAATATGTTTTCGATTCACTTGCGAGGTAATAAAAACTGTGAAACACATCTTATACTCATTCTTAATTGTCGGTGCCGCACTATGGCTGCCTTCAGCGTCCGTTTATGCTGATGATCGAAATAATCACCCACATGACCATAACCATGATATGGAAGAGCTTTTTGTCACCGGTGCGCCCCATGCCAGAACCCGTTTTGATATTATGCAGGGCAGCAGCCTGATCGGGACAGATGAGCTGGAGCAACGCATGGAAGCCACCATCGGCGAGACCTTGTCCGGCATTCCGGGTATTTCGTCCAGCTTTTTTGGTGTCGGGGCCAGCCGGCCGATCATTCGCGGGCTTGGCGGCGATCGTATCCGCATCCTGATCAATGGCATCGGCAGCATTGATGCGGCCAGCACATCACCGGATCATGCGGTGGCGGCAAGCCCCCTAACCGCAGAACGCATAGAGGTTCTGCGCGGGGCCAGTACGCTTTTATATGGCAGCAATGCGGTCGGCGGCGTGGTCAATATCATTGATGGCCGAATCCCCAGCATCATCAAGCCCTCCTCCCCCTCCGGCCGGATACGCTTTGCTTATGGCAGCAATGCGGAGGATTATTCCGGCGGGGCCGCGTTAACAACCACGCTCAGCGGCGGGGATGAGAAGGCTCTTCAACTGCATGTCAGCGGCACATTCCGGCATACGGGCGATTATGACATCCCTTCTTACGGCGAAAGCGCGCCGCTGCGCGCGGCAGAAGAAGATGGTGAGCATGAAGAAGAGGGCGAACATGAAGAAGAGGGCGAACATGAAGAAGAGGAAGAGGTTTTCGGCAGGGTTGAAAATTCCGATGTGGATAATAAAGCCGGTGCCATCGGCCTGAGCTGGATCGGGACAGAGGCCATGCTGGGCATGTCCTATAGTGTGAAGGACAGCAATTACGGCGTTCCCGGCCATAGCCATGGAGCAGATGCCGTCCGTATCGCCCTTGATCAACACCGCTTTGACCTCAAGGGAAATCTGGACCGGGACTTCCTGATTTTTGAGGCGGCCCGGCTGCGTTTTGGTTTTGCCGATTATAAGCATACGGAATTGGAAGGGACTGAAACAGGCACCATTTTCACCAACAAGGGCTGGGAGGGGCGTCTTGAATTTATCCAGAAAGAATTTGGCAAGCTTCACGGCTCAATGGGCCTGCAAATCCGCAGCCGTGAATTTGAAGCCATCGGCCATGAGGCTTTTGTGCCGCCGACAACTACCCGCCAATGGGGGATCTTTGCGGTTGAGGAATTAAGTCTTGATCCTGTCACCCTTGAATTTGGTGCCCGCTTTGATCATCAATCCGTGGAAAATAAAAATCTTAATCTGAAACGAGAATTTAACAGCATCAGCCTATCCGCCGGAGCCGCGATCCATCCGTCGCCCGGCAGTCTGATTGGTCTTTCCTTAAGCCACACAGAGCGGGCACCCACAGCAGAAGAGCTTTTCTCCAATGGCCCGCATCTGGCCACCAATGCCTTTGAACGGGGCAATCATAACCTGATACAGGAAAAAGCCACCAGCGCCGAACTGACCCTTAAGCAGGAAAGCGGGCCTTTTTCTGCCAGCGTCAATCTCTATCATACCTGGTATGATAAATTCATCTATGCCCATGACACCGGCTTGCTGGAGGAGGGTTTGACTATCCGTGAGTTCCGCCAGAGAAATGCGCGTTTTTATGGCGCAGAACTGGAAAGTCAAATGCGGGTTTTTACCCGGGGCGAACAAAGCCTAACGGTGAATATTTCCGGCGATATGCTGCGGGCAGATTTTACCGGAAACAGCGAAAATTTACCGCGAATTCCCGCAGATAGCCTGACCATCGGCTTGGCCTATCATGCGGCATATTTTGAGGTCACAGGAGACATCCGGCGGGTTAAAGCTCAGACAAATCTGGCGGAAAATGAGTTAAAGACAGAGGGATATACCGAAGTTAATCTGGGTCTTCTCTGGCGGCCTTTCGGCCCGGGCGAGGATTTAACCATCAGGCTTCAAGGCAAGAATTTGAATAATGCCGAACGCCGCCAGCATGCGTCCTTTCTGAAGGATTTATTGCCGATGCCCGGCCGAAATATCAGACTGTCCCTAGCCTTTGGTTTTTAAGAAACCTTTTGGTTTTTATGGAGCCTATGGTTTTAAGGCACCACCGTCACCGGAATTTTGGCTTTTTGCAGAATACTGTAGGCCACGCTGCCCAGACCCAGTTTGGCCAGCAGTCCACTGCTTTGATGGCCGATAAAAATTTGATCCGCCTGATGTTCTGCGGCCAGGGAAGTAATAATCTCAGCCGCGTTGCCGACCTGAACGTAGCAATCGATAGTGATGCCCGGTGCCTCGAACTTCGCCCGCGCCGGTGCCATAACATCCTGCTCGGCACTTTCCAACTGTTCCATATGCTGACTATGACGCACGGCAAGCTCTTCCACCGACATCACTTCGAACTCTGACCAATCCACAATATAGGCCAGCATCAGGGTGCCACCGCCGCGCGATTTCAATTTTGAAATGGCAAGTTCTGCGGCGCGGCTGCTCAATTCACCCCCGTCATAACCAACGATATATTTAAATTTTTGTGACATTTGCGGCCTCCTTTGTCCATCAATCAATAAGGTCACTATACATCAAAAAGCCGCCCAGCTAAATTGATCTTTATCAAATATTACCAAAAAAGCCTGAAACGCGCTAAATTCCTATAAAATTGCTTGACAGAAGAGCCGTTAACGTTATATTTCGGCCACTTTCATATGCGGGATTAAGAGTCCCTCATGGATAAAGATGACATTCGTCATACCCCGGTCCATAAAATACTGACCCGATCAGTTACCGGCTATGACCAGAAGATATAATAGGAAACAAAAATGTTTGCAGTCGTCAAAACCGGTGCAAAGCAATATAAAGTTGCTGCTGGTGATGTTATAAAAGTAGAAAAATTGGACGGCGAAGCCGGCACGACAGTTACCCTTGATCATATATTGATGGTCGGCAATGACAAGGGTGTTGAAGTTGGCACCCCAACCGTCGCTGGCACCATGGTCACTGCCGAAATTCTGGAACAGGCCCGCGCCGCAAAAATTATCATATTCAAGAAAAAGCGTCGGCAGAATTATCGCCGGAAAAATGGTCACCGTCAGGAATTGACCGTATTGCGGATTTTAGACATTGGTAAGGGCACGGCGAAGAAAGCCGCCCCTAAAAAGGCGGCACCTGTAAAGGCTGATGTGAAAGTGGAAAAGGCTGAAGAAAAACCTGCTGTAAAAAAAACCGCCGCCCCAAAAAAGGCCGTAGCTAAAAAAGCCCCTGCTAAAAAAGAAGCTGCCGCCAAAAAAACTACGGCAAAAAAAACAGAAGCTAAAAAACCAGTAGCTAAAAAATCTGCGGCAAAGAAACCTGCCGCAAAGAAATCTTAAGGAGAGAGAACAATGGCACATAAAAAAGCTGGCGGTAGTTCCAATAATGGCCGCGATTCAGCAGGTCGCCGTCTTGGCGTCAAAAAATATGCCGGTGAAATTGTGATCCCCGGGAACATCATCGTCCGTCAACGCGGCACAAAATTCTACCCGGCGACCAATGTTGGCATCGGCAAGGATCATACACTTTTTGCCCTGACCCCGGGCAAGGTTCGTTTTTACAAGGGCAAGCAGAAACGTAGCTATGTCTGCGTCGATGAGGCCTGATATTCAGGCGTAAAAGTCTTTCCGAAGCGTGAACCGACAAGGGGAATGATTTTCATTCCCCTTTTTCATATTTACCGATAGACTGTTTGACATGAAATTTCTCGACCAAAGCAAAATATATATCAAATCCGGCGGCGGCGGCGATGGCTGCCTCAGCTTTCGCCGTGAGAAATGTATCGAATACGGCGGGCCGGACGGCGGCAACGGCGGCCGGGGCGGTCACATATTGATCGAAGCCGTCGGCGGTCTGAACACCCTGATAGATTACCGTTATCGCCAACATTTTAAAGCCGGGCGCGGCGGTCATGGCATGGGCCGCAACCGCACCGGGTCCAAGGGGGCCGACAGCTATCTTCAGGTGCCGGTTGGCACACAGATTTTTGATGAAGATTACGGCGTGATGCTGGCTGACCTGACCGAAGAAGGCCAAGTGGTGATGATGCTCGAAGGCGGTCATCCCGGTACCGGTAATGCCGCCTTTAAATCGTCCGTTAATCAGGCGCCGCGCCGGACAACCCCCGGCGGGCCAGCCGAAGAAATGTGGATATGGCTCAGACTGAAACTGATGGCCGATGCCGGGCTTGTCGGCCTGCCCAATGCGGGGAAATCAACTTTCCTCTCGGCCATCTCCAGAGCAAAGCCGAAAATTGCCGATTATCCTTTCACTACCCTTAAACCGCAGCTGGGCGTTGTCCATGTGGACGAAAGAGAATTCGTCGTCGCAGATATTCCCGGCCTGATCGAGGGCGCGCATGAGGGCCATGGTCTGGGCGACAGATTTTTGGGCCATATCGAACGCTGCACCACCATATTGCATATGATTGATGCCACGGGCGAAGATGTGGCGACGGCATATAAAACCATCCGTCATGAGCTTAAATCATACGGCGGTGGCCTGTGGGAAAAACCCGAAGTGATCGGGCTGAATAAATGTGATGCCCTTGATGCTGAACTAATTGGCCTGTTAAGCGATGAACTGCGCGCTGTAACAAATGCCCCGATCGTGCCCATATCTGCTGTGACCCATTTTGGCATACCACAGATGCTGCGCACGCTATTAAAGAATATTGACCAGGCCAAAAATGACGAAAAATTTGGCTCAGAACGACCGACCTATGATGATCTCGAGTCAGAAACAGAGGGACGTCAAGACGACGGCTGGTCACCAATATAACGATAATCAAAGCCATAACATGACAGAAATATCCGCAACCACCCAGCTCATCACCCGCCATCGGGACAACTGGAAACGTGTGATCATCAAGATCGGCTCCGCACTGCTCATTGATGACGGCAGCGGCCGGATCAGGACAAGCTGGCTGGCCTCTATTGCCCGTGATGTGACTTTCTTGCGGGCCCAGGGCTATCAGGTGATTATTGTTTCCTCCGGCGCGATCGGGCTGGGCCGAAAAATCCTTGCCCTATCAATGAGCAAAAAACTGGAAGAGAATCAGGCCGCTGCCGCCGTCGGACAGATTGAGCTTGCCGCCGCATACCGACGCATTCTGGGCGAAAGTGACATTACCACGGCGCAAATCCTGCTCACCTACGGCGATACGGAAGAACGCCGACGTTATCTTAATGCCCGCAATACTATTAATCGCCTGCTGGATCTGAATGTGGTGCCCCTGATCAATGAAAATGATACGGTCGCCACCGATGAGGTCAGATACGGCGATAATGATCGGCTTGCCGCCCGTGTCGCCAGTATGTGTGAGGCCGACTGCCTGTTCCTGCTTTCGGATATTAACGGGCTTTATACCATGAACCCGAGCAACAACCCTGAAGCGGAACTGGTGCGTGAGGTTAAGAACATCACCCCGGCCATTGAGCATATGGCCGGTGATCCAATCTCCACCGGCTTTGGCTCCGGCGGTATGATCACCAAAATTGCGGCCGCCAAAATTGCCGTTGCCAGCGGGTGTCACATGGTCATCACCAAAGGCACGGATTTTGAACCGATACAGAAATATTTCGCCGGCGGCAAAGGCACCTGGTTCCATGCATCCGGCAATCCTTTGGCGTCCAAGAAAAAATGGATCGGGGCCAGTCTCGACAGTGCCGGAACCGTGACCATTGATGACGGGGCCATGCGCGCCTTGCAATCGGGCAAGAGCCTGCTGCCCGCCGGTATCATCCGGGTGGACGGTACATTTGACCGAGGCGATACCGTTCGTATAATAGATCAGGCGGGACAGACCATTGGTCAAGGCCTGACCGCTTATTGTGCAAAAGACATCATCAAGCTGATGGGCCGAAAAAGTGCTGAAATAGAAAAAATTCTGGGCTATTCTGGTCGGGAGGAAGTTATCCACCGCAATGATCTGGTCATTAATTGAAGGTATTTTTCCATGAAAACGGAACATAACATAACAGAGATGATGCAAAAAATGGGCAAGGCCGCGCAGGCCGCAGCGCAAAATTTGGCGAATATATCCGGCGCGCAGAAAAATGCCGCCCTCGCCGCCGCCGCCCGCCAGCTGCGCGACAATAAAGATAAAATCCTGTCCGCCAATGCACAGGATATGGCGCAAGCCCAGGCGCGCGATATTGCCGGGGCGATGCTCGACCGGCTGATGCTCAATGAACAGAGGGTTGAGGATATCGCCGCATCCCTTGAGGCTATTGCCGAACTGCCCGACCCGATCGGCGATGTCATCGCCCAGTGGGATCGGCCCAATGGGCTGAATATTTCCCGGGTCAGGGTACCATTGGGTGTGATCGGTATTATTTACGAATCCCGGCCCAATGTGACCGCCGATGCGGGCGCATTATGCCTGAAATCTGGCAATGCGGCCATATTGCGCGGCGGCAGTGAAAGTGCATTGTCCAACCGGGCGATACATGAGTGTCTTGTCCAGGGACTGGTCCTGGCCGGCCTTAACCCGGACTGTATCCAGTTGATCCCGACGCAAGATCGCGCCGCCGTCGGAGAATTGCTCGGACTGGTCGGTTATGTTGACATCATTGTCCCGCGCGGCGGAAAATCCCTGATCAAACGGGTCCAGGATGACAGCCGCGTACCGGTCATGGCTCATCTTGATGGTATCTGCCATGTCTATGTCGACAAGGATGCAGATCTGGAAAAGGCCATTGCGATCACCCTGAATGCCAAAATGCGCCGCACGGGCATCTGCGGTGCCGCCGAAACCCTGCTGATTGATCATGCGGTACTCGGCAGTCATTTGCCGGCCATTGCCGATGCCTTGAAAGCCGCCGGATGTGAATTGCGCGGCGATGCCGCCGTCCGGGCGATTGACCCTGCCATTCTTCTGGCCAGCGAGGCAGACTGGACGACGGAATATCTTGACGCGATTCTGGCCATTAAGTCCGTCGATGGGGTATCGGGCGCAATCCAGCATATTGCCGCCCATGGCTCCCATCACACCGATTGTATCATCACGGAGAATGCCCAAACCGCCGAAAAATTTCTGTCGCTGGTCGATAGTGCCATTGTCCTGCATAACGCCTCGACCCAATATGCCGATGGCGGCGAATTTGGCATGGGGGCGGAAATCGGCATTTCCACAGGAAAAATGCACGCGCGTGGCCCCGTTGGGCTGGAACAGCTCACCAGTTATAAGTATCAGGTCAGGGGCAATGGTCAAATCAGGCCCTGATATCATCGAAGCAGAGGAGTGGGCCGGTAAGAAAATCGGACTTTTGGGCGGGTCTTTTAATCCGGCCCATGAGGGCCATCTGGAAATAAGTCTGATCGCTCTTAAAAGACTGGAGCTGGATGCGGTCTGGTGGCTGGTTTCACCACAAAACCCCTTGAAATCGGCTGCGGATATGGCCGCGCTTGGAACCCGCATGGCCCACGCACGCAGTGCCGCTGATGACCCGCGAATTCATGTCACCGACCTGGAGGCACATTTCGGCAGCCGCTATACGGTGGATACGCTTGATAATCTTCTTACCCTGTTGCCGGCGACCCGATTTGTCTGGCTGATGGGGGCCGATAATCTGGCACAATTACCCCAGTGGAAAGACTGGAAAAAAATAATCCAAATCGTAACATTTGCGATTTTTGACCGTCCGGGCTATTCTAGCGCCCTTGAGGAAAGCGAAGCGGCAGTCTATTTAAGGGACAGTAAAATCCCGGCAGTTCAGCCCGCCAAGCTATGTTCATTTAACCCCCCGGCATGGACCATCATCCGGGAGACAGAAAATCCGCTATCTTCAACTGAGATACGGCGGAAAAAACTTTAAATACAAGAGGTTACAAACAAAATTGCCCAATAAAATTACCTCGGAAGATGACGTTTCATCTTCTATGCAGCCGCAGCGTGGCCACACACTTCTGGAGGTTATTATCGCCTCGCTGGAGGACGACAAAGCGGAAGAAATCATCTCAATAGACCTTAGAGGAAAAACCAGTATCGCCGATTCGATGATTATTGCCTCTGGCCGTTCCACACGGCAGGTGGCCGCAATCGCCGATCATCTGGCGACCAGCATCAAGAAAGCTGGTTATGGTCATTGCAAAATAGAAGGCTTGGAGAAAGCCGACTGGGTCTTGATTGATGCGGGAGATGCCATCATTCATATTTTCCGGCCAGAGGTACGCAGCTTCTATAATCTGGAAAAAATGTGGTCAATGGATATCCACCCGGATGATTTCACCCCGGACAAACTTATAAGCCGTTAACATCCATGCAAATGACCATCATCACCGTTGGCCGTATGAAAAAAGGACAAGAGGCAAAGCAGATAACCACTTATCTCAGCCGTTGTCCCTGGCCCGTCACCCTGATTGAAGTAGAAGAGAAACGCCCCATCAAAGGGACGGAACGCATGGCCCGCGAAGGCGATCTGATCCTGAAAAATATCCCGGGCGCGGCCTATGTCATTGCTCTGGACGAAAGAGGAAAAGCCCTGCGCAGCACGGATTTTTCCCAATTGATCCAAGGCCAGCAGGATCGCGGCACGGCACATCTGATATTCTTGATTGGCGGCGCTGATGGTTACGCGCCAAAAGTCACGGCGCGCGCGAACGCGCTGCTGTCATTGAGTCTCATGACATGGCCCCATATGATGGTGCGGTTGATGTTGGCAGAACAGCTCTATCGGGCATCCTGCATATTGTCCGGTCATCCTTATCATAAAGATTAAGTGATTTTACAGCTCTTTAACCTACTGTTATTAGTATAAATGCTGTTATAAAGAGCAAACAGATATTAAAACGGATTTTTATACCACCTATGAGCAACCTGCCCGTCAGCCCGACCAAACCTGTTGTCCTATGTATCCTTGATGGATGGGGCAGCCGCGAAGAAGCCGAAGATAACGCCATTATTTTGGGCAACACCCCAAATTTCGATCATATGAGCCAGACATGCCCGATGGCTTTTTTGGACACATCCGGCCTTGCGGTAGGATTGCCCGATGGCCAGATGGGGAATTCGGAAGTCGGCCATACCAATCTTGGTGCAGGCCGGGTGATCATGCAGGATCTGCCGCGCATCAATGCGGCGATAGCCCAAGGTAATTTTTCAGAGATAGCGGCTCTGAAGGCCACCATCGACAGCCTGAAATCAACGGGCGGCACCTGTCACCTGATGGGATTGATATCCCCGGGCGGCGTACATAGCCATCAGGATCACATGGTGGCCCTCGTCCGCGCGATGTCCGATGCCGGCATTCCTGTTGCCGTCCATGGTTTTCTGGATGGCCGTGATGTGCCGCCCAGCAGTGCCCTAAGCTATATCCAAAAATTTGAGCAGGACATCGGGCCATATCAGCAGGCCCGAATAGCCAGCCTCACCGGACGCTATTATGCCATGGACCGGGACAAACGCTGGGACCGGGTGGAAGAGGCGTTTAATGGCATGACGGCAGCAATCGGCGATACGGCAGGCAGCGCGCTTGAGGCAATAACAGCAAGTTATGCGCATAATGTCACTGACGAATTCCTGCGCCCGACGATCATCGGCGACTATCATGGCATGCAAGATGGTGACGCCATTATCATGGCCAATTTCCGGGCGGACAGGGCGCGAGAGATTCTCACCGCACTGGTCAATCCTGATTTTGATGGTTTTACCCGCCGCCGCCTGCCAAAATTTTGCGCCCGGCTGGGCATGAGCGATTATTCCGCTGCCCTAAGCCCGTTTATGGCAACGCTTTTCCCCTCAGAAAAGATCATTGATACGCTGGGCGAGATAATTTCCCATCATGGCCTGACCCAACTGCGCATTGCCGAAACGGAAAAATACGCCCATGTGACTTTTTTCTTCAACGGCGGCAATGAAGAGGCCTATCCCGGTGAGGATAGAATTCTCATCCCGTCCCCGGATGTGGCCACCTATGACCTGAAGCCGGAAATGTCCGCGCCGGAAGTCACTGACAATCTGGTGGCGGCGATCACCTCTAACAAATACGACCTGATTGTGGCCAATTTTGCCAATCCGGATATGGTGGGTCATACGGGCATTATGGCGGCGGCAAAAATCGCCGTTGAGACTGTCGACAATAGCCTGGGCCGCCTGCAAGAGGCCCTGACCCATGTTGGCGGCACGATGCTGGTGACCGCCGATCATGGTAATATCGAAATGATGGCCGACCATGACAGCGGCCAGCCCCACACCGCCCATACCACCAGTCTGGTACCCGTCATCCTTGTGAATGAAGCGGCAGCGGCAAGATTGCTCGATGACGGAGATCATTTCACCTTGAATAGTGGCACGTTAGCCGATGTGGCCCCGACTATACTGACCCTTATGGGACTTACGCCGCCGGTAAGCATGACCGGGGAATCTTTGTTGAAACTGGCCTCTGATCAGGCTGCCAAAACAACGGGAGACCGGGCCAGTGCATAACGCGTCCACCATAACTGGCCCCGAATCTGGCCCCGAATTTGACCCCGAATCTGGTTCATGGCTGCCCTCTTGCCTCGCCGCGGTCATGGTGATCTGTCTGTGCCTGATGTCAGCGCCAACCCGGGCGGAACAACAAGTTCCGGAGAATGAAAAAACCTTGAAAGATATGCGCGATAAAATCACTGCTGCCGAGAAGCGCGCCCGAAAATATGAAGCACAGGCCAAGTCACTTGACCAAAAAATTACCGGCCTGAGGCAGGATCTGGTGCTGGCCGCCAAAAAAATTCAACAGGCCGAAGCCGGCGTCAATCAAAAAGAAGACCATATTGACCTTCTGGACAGGCAGGAAAAAAGCCTGGAAGTGGCTTTGATATCCAAATACAATCAAATGGCAAAAACCCTTGCGGCCATGCAACGGCTCAGCCAGCAGCCCTTGGGGATGGTCGCCTACCGCCCCGACAAAGCGGTCAATAGCCTGCGCAGTGCCGGTTTGCTGACCGTTCTACAGCCGGAATTAAAAAAACGGGCGGAAGTCATCAAGCGGGACATGACAGAAATTATACTGCTTCGGGAACAGATTTCACAGGAACGGCAAGAACTGACCGGTTTGCTTGCGGCCTTGACGTCTGAACAGATTGACATGAACCAATTGCTGCAGGCCCGGCGGGAAAAACACAAAGAATTGCGTCTAGCCACCAAGCAGGAACGCCAGAAATTAAAATTATTTGCCGCCAAGGCAAAAAGTCTGCAAGAACTGATCGCCAAAATCGAACAGGAAACCGTCGAGCGGGAGCGCGCGGCCCGCGCCGCCGCACAACGAGCGGCGCAAAAACCCAGCAAAGACAAAAAATCAGCCCGATTGGCCCTTGATTCGCTGCCGGGCGGCATCACCGCTTTTCATACAGCCAAAGGCAGCATGCCGATGCCCGCCCTTGGGGCCATCGGCCGCAGATTCGGGATAAGAACGCCGGAAGGCCAGTCTTCAGAAGGCATTACCATCCATACCCGGCCTCAAGCAACGGTAATATCCCCCCATGAGGGACGGATTGTTTTTGCCGGAAAATTCAGATCTTATGGCCAATTGTTGATTATTTCCCACGGGCCGGAGTATCATACGCTTTTGGCTGGCATGACCCGCCTTGATGCGGAAGTCGGTCAATGGGTGCTAAAGGGCGAACCAATCGGACAAATGGCGGCAACCCCAAATGAAAAAACCGCCGCCAATACGGCGGCCCAGCTACAGACTGCTGGACAAAACCTGTATGTGGAATTAAGACGAATGGGAAAACCCATTAATCCGCTGCCCTGGATTATGGCCCGTGATAGAAAGGTATTGTAAAATGAAAAAATATATTGCCACCATAATGGTGTCCTTGACCCTTGTTAGTGTGACATTCTTGAGCATGAGCACCAACGCATCACAAAGCAAAAGCTCAGATACCTATAAACAGCTCAATCTGTTTGGGGATGTTTTTGAAAAGATCCGCGCCCAGTATGTGCGCGAGGTTACCGATGAGGAACTGATCGAAGCGGCCATCAACGGCATG
>Ga0316204_10003388_pt1 | contig 32101 bp, 30 predicted proteins | sample 6monrhotite_MG_2_FD_205661 | JGI IMG/M metagenome (GOLD analysis project Ga0316204, IMG submission 205661) | Microbial mat bacterial communities from mineral coupon in-situ incubated in ocean water Damariscotta River, Maine, United States -... | ecosystem: Environmental > Aquatic > Marine >... | reverse complement strand
ACAATTCGACTTCTAAAATAAATTAACTGGGATAACCACTGAAATATGAAGTACTGCCCCCTTCAAGGGGGTTCTAAACAAAACCACCTTCTAAGAAGGTGGATAATTTACTTTCTTCTTAGGCAACTGCAACCCCAGCTGCACACCACGCCATCGAGCAAAATACATTCCGCCAAATAAAAACATCGATGAAAAAATAATTTCCAATATTATCGGCATGATTTCATTAAAGGATGTAATCAATGATCCAAATCCATGACAAATATAAATGACGGCAATAAACCCTGACCAAGCATGGGTATAGGCTTTGCCTTTTAATAATCCGAACATTGGAAAAATGAGTGGTACTAACCAAAAGATAGTGACGGATTTATTAGAATAAATCTGGGATGGATACCACCATAAATTCCAAACAGGGATCAAAAATATTAACCCCCAATAGCCAACCAATGTTATTCGGTGAGCCAATAACATTTGCTCAGTCGGTGCTTCTATTGGGGGGTCTGTGTTTTTTTCTACCATCGATGAGTTATTCTGATTCATTTTTATTTTAGCTTTATTGCGAGGTTAGCGAGTCGTTTTCCTTGCGCTATGGCAAGCTTTTTTTCAGCACCAGAAATCGGTTTATTGTTTTCTAATCCAGACCAGTGAGTCACGCCGTAAGGAGTGCCACCGGTTTCTGTGTGTAACAGTGCCGTTTCATTGAAAGGGATGCCGGACACCAACATGCCATGATGTAAAAAAGGGATCATCATGGTTAACAACGTCGATTCTTGACCGCCATGTAAACTGCTACTCGAACTAAAAAAGGTGACAGGTTTGCCAGCAAGCTCGCCGTTCATCCACAAATTACTGGTTTGATCGATAAAATACTTGAGAGGCGCTGCCATGTTACCGAATCGTGTCGGGCTACCAACCGCCAATCCAATGCATTCACTAAGTTCTTGTTGAGTCACATAACAATCACCGTCAGTAGGTATTGAGTCTTCGGTGGCTTCAGTGGTTGCAGATATTTTGGGCACCGTTCTAATAATTGTCTCAACATCTTGATCTTCAACACCACGAGCAATTAATTTCGCTAACTGCTTGGTTGTGCCGCCAGAGGAATAATAAAGTACCAATATTTTGCCCATTATTTCATGCTCGAGTTACTGTTCGGTTTGTCAGTTGATTTATAGTTCGATTCATAGAATGTCTAAGACATTTTCAGGTGGACGCCCAATTACGGCTTTTCCATTACCAATCACAATTGGACGTTCAATAACTTTTGGGAAAGCAAGCATTTGTTTGATTTGTTCTTTGTCGGATAAATCTTTGTTATCTAATCCTGCTTCTTTGTATTCCGGCTCTTTTTTACGCATTAAGTCTTGAGGTTTGACTTTCAATAGCTTGATGACTTCCATTAGTTCTTTAACGCTCGGTGGGGCGGTTAAATACTCGACAATTTCTGGTTCAATACCGTTTTGTTGCAAAAGTGCCAGTGTTTGGCGTGATTTTGAGCAGCGGGGATTATGATAGATCTTAAAATCAGACATGGTTTATTGCCTTTTGGTTTCGTGAAAAGTCTCATTTGTTATATAGTGTTAATTATTCAGTCGCTAGCGTGGCTGAATATTCTGCGTTATTTTAACCTAGGTTTAGGGTCAATACACCATGCAGCAACAACTGATTTATTGGAAAGCTTATATTAAATACGTGTTTGGGCGTTTTCAAAGTGATAAGTGTTCGTCTGTAGCGGCTGAATTAACCGTAACTAGTCTACTGGCTTTAGTGCCATTAACCACAGTGGTTTTTTCGTTATTGGCTTTAATTCCCAGTTTTCAAAATGTGGGAACATCGTTGCAAGAATTAATGTTTGAGTATTTTGTGCCCGCAACTGGAGAGTCGGTTCAAAATTATTTGACCGAGTTTGTCGGAAAAGCAAAAGGTATGAGTGCGGTTGGTTTTTTGATGCTGCTGATTACCGCTTTGTTAATGATGCGAACAATTGATATTAGTTTTAATAACATCTGGCAAATTAAGAGCAATAAATCTGTATTAAGAACTTTTCTGGTGTACTGGGCTGTGTTGACCTTGGGACCAATATTTCTTGGCACTAGTTTATTAATTACTTCTTACTTAAAATCGTTACCTTTGGTCTCCGATGTCGTTCAACAAGACAGCCAATGGATGGCTTTGGGATTACCCATGCTGATGGAATCTATTGCTTTTACGTTGATGTTTTTTGTTATTCCCAATCGTAAAATATTATTTAAACAAGCAGTCATTGCAGCCATCGTGACCGCCGTTTTGTTTGAACTGGCCAAATCAGGGTTTGGTATTTTCGTTCAGTATTTTTCAACCTATCAAGTTATATTTGGTGCTTTGGCGACCATCCCACTCTTTCTAATTTGGGTTTATCTAAGCTGGAGTATTATCCTGTTTGGTGCTGAAATTTGTCACGGTCTACTTTCTTTTGAACTGGATAAAGGTGAGGAACATCAACATCCGTTTATTCAGTTAGTGCAAATATTATTGCTTTTGGCTCGAAAACAACAGCTTGGTGAAACCATTAGTGAAGAGCAATTAGTTGAATCTACAGATTGGGGGAGTCAAGAAGCCTTTGTCATTTGGCTGGAAAAATTAATTGATACCGGACTCGTTGCCAAGCTCCAAGATCAATCTTATTGTCTCAAAATTAATAGCGCTGAGATTAACTATCGAACTATTTATGAAGTTGCGGGGAGAATTCTTCCTGAGAAAGTGATGGTTGCAAAAAGCGATTTGCCTGCCAATGTGCAAAATGATGTTAGCGCGTTGACCAGCGATTTGGCACAAGTCTTAAACAAAAAGTTATTACATCAACCTGATAGACAAAATAACGCTAGTGATCACCCGGTAGTATAATATCATCAAGGGACGTTATGGCATTACCGATGTCATTGAAATTATCATCAATATTGCCTTTATCATGAGGAACGGCAGTCCACGGAAGTACATCGGAAATATCATCTAAAACTTCTTCGGCGAGTTCATCTCTTAATTCGAATGTTTGATAGAAAAAACGATCAATACACGGGGTGATCTCGACTCTTACTCGTGGTCTTATTTCAACCGGTTCATCAAGACCTAGCATGGCGTAAACGCGTCCGCTTTTGTATGAATCTTGGGTGGTGATCACTGTCGGTGCGTCGCTACCGTTGACCTGATTAGAGGATATGACTAATCCCGGTTGACCACCTCTTTCATTTTTCCCCTGGTGAAGTACCAATCTAACCGGTGTGTATTTTCCGTCGATATATTCCAAACCGAGCATTGTGCCGTTCTTGCGATCGCCTGTGTGCCAACGACAAATTGCCAGACGCCAATGAGGTGCGGGTTTTCCGTCCATGTATTCTCGTAATAGGGCGATATTACCTAGGTCAACATGTGGTAACATAAATTGCCGACTGCTCAAGCCTATTCCACCACTACTAACATTGATGGTATCCCAACATAAATGTTCTGATTTCTTAATTTGGGTTAGACTAACAAGCTCATCGGAAGAGAGTGTTTTCGGTTTGTTTTGAGATACTCGCCCCAAAACGCGGATAATGTCGTTTAACCCCCAAACAACGTCAATTTTGGAAACGATAGGGTAACGCCTGGCATTTCTCTCAATCCGCTCTTTCCAGTGCTTACAAGCATGTTCCCACAAGTATTTTGCTGTCGAAAGCTTGATAGATTTATGAAAAGAGTGATCAGTTAGGCTATCTTTTTCCTCAAGTACTTCTAAATCAAATCGGATCTGTTTTAACAGGTCGTTGGTGAGCAATAAACGAATCTTCGGGTCTTCAGGATCATCCAACTCGCTGGTAACAAAGTTAGGCTTATTTTCACTGGTAATATCAATAATAAAGCATTCATCATTTCTAAAATCATCGGGATTTTCCGATATTCTCGACAAGTGTATCCAGTGGTTGAGATAGTGAAATAGCTGCCAATGTTCACCTCTATCTAAATGATAAGGATCTGCCAATGCCAGTAAACAATTTCGAATGTAATTTTGTTCAATATTGGGCAAACAATAGGTTTTGCCTGTATCAATTGGTAGGTAATTAATTTCTTCTTTGCCAGCGTGGGCATAGAGTGAGTTGATTTCGCGCCACAGGTAGATTGGAATTGCTGCATAGATCTCGTACTGCTCTACTAACATTAAGCCCAAATAATAAATAGCGAAACTGGCAGCTCTGGCTTTGTATTTGTTTTTCCCCCACAATTGACGCTTGTTTTGTGAATCGTTAACGATGATTTTGTGTGCAAAAGCCATTTCGCGGGTAAAAGTATGTAATTTCTCAACACTCGATTGATGATCAGATTTCCTTTTTAAAATCTGATTTATTTTGGGACGAAAATAATCGTGTATTAATTTGTAACAAGAATCAAAGGAAGATACCAGCTCACTTCGAAGTTTATAGGAAAGCTCTGTGCGATTAATACTCGAAATAGCGCGGGTAATTTCCGGCAAGGTTTTCGTCATGTCTGTTAGGGGGAGTGATTTTAGCCAATCGTCCAGTTTACCAGGATCTGTCTCCACCAGCATGTGCTGTCCTTCTTGCTGAGAAGGTATGGTTAATTTTATGCTTTCCATGTTCTTATAGTGACTCTCTTTGCTGAATTCCGTACTACAAACAGGCGTGAGTTCGATTATTTTTATTGTGAACAATAATAAAACACTACCGAAAATAGTGCTCTATTCAATCAATAATAGTAATATGGAATTTGTTGTCTTTTAACATAAGTCATCGAAAAGTATAGACAATAAATAACCACTTCATCTGATTCCGTTTACAAAACGTGCAAAATATTACTGATATGGACAAAACTATAACATATTTTAAAGTCACAGTTCTATGCTTTGGCATACTGTTATTCCAATCCTGTATAAAAACACCGGATTTTTATCTGCTCGATGGCAGTGGGCAGCAATTGCAGGATTATCGGGGGAAATGGTTGATCGTTAATTTTTGGGCAGAGTGGTGCAGTCCGTGTCGAGAGGAAGTTCCTGATTTAAATCAACTGTATAAGTTAACAAGCCGTGATGAACTTGCTATCATCGGGATCAGCTATGACCGCCTGTCAAACGACGTGATTAATCAAATAGTGAGCGATTGGGTCATTGAGTATCCGGTGATTGCCAGTGACCCAATGCCCATTTTGCCATTTAAGTTGCCAAAGAGTTTACCGGGGAACTACATTTTTAATCCTGATGGTGAGTTGGTGGCGAAACTCTCAGGCAAGCAAACTTATGACTCTTTAAGCAAGCTACTGAAAACCTTGAAGAAAAAAAGCAGATAAAGTCATTAATTTGTGGACTAGTCTAGGTTTATATCGTAAAACTTAAGCTAGGATTTAGGATTGATTTGATTTGATTTGATTAAATTAAATTTTAACGAGGCAAATATTTGCTATATTGGTTTGTATTACCGAACATATGGACTGCGAATACGAAGTATATGGATTGATCTGTGATTATTCTATGATTCATCAGATGTCAGATAAAACTAATTTAACAGAAGTTAACAATATGAAATTTCATTCTGCAGTATTAAAACGTTTATCAGCTAGAATTTATTTGATCTGTGGAGTTTTTCTTTTGTCTTTAATGACATCCAATCAGATTATTGCCGCTGATGCAAATACCGAAGACTCTCAACCTACGGTTAAAGTTTTTGACCGTACGATGGATGATGAAGATAAAGATGGTGAGGTCGTACCAGATAGTGACTCGAAGGATTCTGGAGAATCTGCCAATGAGGATGATGCAGCACCCGAGAAGGTAGATACTAGAACGACGGCAGAAAAGTTAGAAGATCTAAAAAAAGAAGTTCTTGAGGTGAATCGCGACTTATTTATTTTGGAAGAAGATCTATTATTTCCTGCGTCAACTCAAATGGCAACGTATTTTTCGGTCGACATTGGTTATTTCTTTTCTTTAGATAATATAAAGATAAAAATTGATGACAAACAAGTAACTCACCATTTGTACACAGAAAAAGATGTTGATGCTTTGTACCGAGGAGCCATTCAAAAACTGCATTTAGACAACCTCAGCACTGGAGAGCATGAAATCGTAGCAATATTGATAGGTAAAGGTCCACGCAAAAGAGATTATCGTATTGCGATCTCTCACAAATTTGAAAAAAGTGTTGACGCAAAAGCGCTAGAAATTCAACTTCGGGATGATACCGGGAAACTTCAACCGAAATTAAAAGTGGTTGAATGGTAGAGAATAGACTGTGCATTTTTCTAATTATTTAGTGAAGTCAGGCTATGGTTTTCTGATCTTGCTCTTGACCAGTTGTTCGTTGATGGATACTGCGCCAGAGTTGCCTCCGGAAACACTAACCCAAGAGCAAAGAGAGGATTTAAAAAAACCAGCTTATCTTCAAGATCTCGCTTACGGCGAAATTCTTTATGATTATTATCGAGGTGAAGAAATCTCAGCGCTCACCAAAATTTTAATCGCACAAAAAGAAAACCAGATCCCCCACCATAGGCACAGTGCCGAATTGCTGTCGGGTGTTATTTATCTTAATTTGGGAATGGTGATCAAAGCCCAAGGGATTTTTAATCAGCTACTGACTGAAGAAGATCTTAAAAACGAATTACTTGCAAAGCTAGAGTTTTATCTCGCTAAATTACATTATAAACAACACGATTATCCTCAAGCAAAAATGCGTTTGCTGAGAGTTCATGAATCAATTGACATTAGGTTGCAAGATGAATGTTTTATTATGTTGAGTAATATTGCGTTATTCGATCAGCAATTACAGGAAGCCAGAGATTGGCTGAATAAAGTCAGTGAGGATTCTGAACTGTTGGTTTACACTCGATATAACTTGGGAATACTTTGGCTTAAAAGTGGTCAGCTCGATCAAGCTCTACCGCTATTAACCAAAGTATTTTTAACTAACAAACCGACAGATACCCAGCGTAGCTTACAAGATAAGGCGAAAGTGGCGCTTGGCTTTTTTTACCTTAAATTAAAACAGTTGAAAAATGCACGTGAGCAGTTTTTAGCGGTTCGTCTGGATTCACCCTACACAAACAAAGCACTGCTTGGTATGGGCTGGACTTATATGGAAAAACACAACTATAACAAAGCGTTATCCCACTGGCTGGAATTACGAACAAAAGATATTCGGGACATTGCGGTACAGGAAGCGCTTTTAGCGATCCCTTACGCTTACCAAAAACTGAAAGCGATGAAACCAGCGCTCGAAAAATACCTCGATGCGTCCGTTCAATATCAGAAACAAATTGATTTGATTAATAATATAGAAAGCCAAGTCATTGACGGGCTGTTGGTCGAAAACCTTGTAGCCAAAATGATTGAGACGAAACAGTTTGGTAATGAAAACAAAATCGTTCAAGACTCGAAACTATTTCAGGAAGATTATGATTATTATATTTATGAATTATTGGCGCAAAATAGTTTTAATGAAAATTTTAGAAGTTATCAAAAATTAGAACGGCTGGAATTTTTACTGATCCATTGGCAAGCGGAATTGCCTATGTTAAATGAATTGCTAAGAGTCAATCAATTGCGTTTCGACAAAAAAATCCCGAAGGTTGATTTTTATCTTGAACAAGACTCTTTCAAAAAATATCAAGTGCTATACCAAATTATACAAGAAGATTTGAAGTCTCTGAGTAAGCACGAAAAACTCTATTTGTTAGCTGACGAGCAACAAGCTGCTACTCATAAGCGAATATTGAGATTAGAGGAAAATATTAAAAACATTCCATCATCCATGTTAACTGATGATCAGATTGATAAAGCGAGGCGCGCACGAGGAGTGTTGCAGTGGCAACTGGAAGAAAGCTTGACAGAAAAAACCTGGGAGTTGAAAAAGACCAGTAATGAAATAGAAACAAAACTAGCAGAAATGAGTAATTTATCTTCGAATTTATCTTCTGCAAGAGAGCATGCATTAACTCGTTTTGTCGGGTATCAGGAACAAGTGGACGAAGGCTCAATTATTTTGGCTGATTTAAGGCGTCGCATCAAAGGTCAAGTTGACCGCGAGTCAGGATTAATTAAAGAGCAAATCTTAGCGGTTTTAAGAAAACGTAAAGCAACCTTAGAACACTTTTTACTCCAATCTGATCTTTCTGTCGCGCGTTTACATGAACAAGCTGTTTTTATTCCGGAGGTAGAGTAATGTTACCTCGTTATATTCGCCTGTTTATATTGATTGTTTTTGCGACCTTGTTAGCAAGTTGTGCCAGTCTGAAGTGGATTAATCCGTTTAAGCCAATCAAGGTAGAGGATACTGAGCCGAGAGTAAAATTTGTAGATAAGGTCGAAGTCGAAGTCGAACCATCAGAATTACCCAAAATCGAACCCGAGCTTGTTATAGCAAGCTATAAAAGATTGCTGCAACGGGGTAATTTAACTGTCCGTAAAGAAGCTTTACGCCGCTTAGCTCATTTAACGATGCGTTTGGCTGAAAGAACATTAGCGATTGAATCGCCAGCGCAATTAGAAAAATTGAGTCCCGCAGTAAAAGAAGCGACCTTCGCTGAAGCGATTAGCCTTTACCAAGAATTCATAAGGATTTATCCTGACTATGAGAAAGTATCGGAAATAAAATATCAATTGGCAAGGGCTCTTTCTTTGAATAGTGAACCAGAAAAATCGTTGGAGCTTTTAGATCAGATAGCGATTGCTCCAGTCAAAGCAAGTTCTTATGTAGAGAGTCAATTTCGACGAGGTGAGTCCTACTTTGTCCGTAAAAAATACATCGTTGCTGAAAAAGCTTACACCGAGGTGATCGTCAAAGGGGAAGGAACAACGTATTATGATAAAGCACTTTATAAAAGAGGCTGGTCGTTGTTTAAACAAAGTTTTTTTCCTGAATCACAACAAGATTTCTTCAATTTATTAGAGCGATTATTTACCCAGACATCTAATAAGAGTCAAGTTAACATAAATCAAAACAAATTAACGGAAGATTTAATTAAAGATACTAAGCGGGTTATCAGCCTAACGTTTTATAACCAGGACGGAGTTGCATCGGTGCAACAATATTTTGATACGCATGGGACTAAAACTTATGAAAATCAAATATATGACGCGCTGGCAAAGCTTTATATCGAACAGGAAAGATTTCAAGATGCTGCTGATACTTATTTGGGATTTGTTGATCGTAATCCGTTGAACACATCGGCTCCCGATTTTCACACGAGCGTCATAGAAATCTATAAAAAAGGCGGGTTTCCCAGCCTGATATTACCGGCAAAAGAAGGTTTTGTGGTGAACTATGGTCGTAATAGTGAGTTTTGGAAGATTCATTCTGGCGATTTAACAGAGAGGATTAAACCTCAACTACGAGAGCATTTAGAAGATATTTCACGCTTTTATCATGCGCAAGCACAGCAAACTAAAAAGCCAAAAGATTTTGTTGTAGCCGCTAGATGGTATCAAGAAATCTTGGATACATTTACCGATCCAAAAATCGACTCTAAGTATCGTTTTGCTATGGCAGAGACTCTTGTTGAGGGTAATCTGTTTTTGCAAGCGGCGAAAGAGTTTGAGGTCGTCGCTTATAAAAATCCACCATCAAGTTTTTCGAGAGATGCAGGTTATCGTGCTTTAGTGGCATATCAATCAGTCAAATATCCAAAATCAACAACTGAAAAAGACAAGTTAGATCAAGTGATATTGAGTGGTTTGGAGTTTGCTAAACGTTTCCCGTCAGATAAAGAATCACCAGGTATTTTGGCAAGAGTCGCTGAACAACAGTTATCCATAAAAGATGTTGCTGGAGCGGTATTGACAAGTCGTCAGTTGCTCACTTTAGAGGCGCCACCAACTAAAAAACAAATCGACCGAGCGTTGATTATTATAGCCAATGGGCTATTTGATTTAAAACAATATGTCGAAGCTGAAAAAGCGATCAGTGATCTTTTTGGAAATGTAAAATTAACGAAAAACGAGACCACAAATTTTCATCAACGACGAGCTGAAGCGATTTATAAGCAAGCGGACGAAGCAAAACAAAACAATCAATTGGATAATGCTGTTGCACTGTTTTTAAAAATTGGTGTTTTGGAACCTCGAGCAACTGTCGCGGTTAATGCTCATTATGACGCTGCGACTATTTTGTTGCAAACCAAAAAATGGGTGAAGGCTGCAAACTTGTTTGAAGGTTTTAGAAAAAAATATCCTAAACACGAATTATCCAAAGGAATTCCAGAAAAGTTGGCTTTAATTTATGAAGAGCAAAAAGACTGGGATCGCGCCGCGAAAGAGTATCAATCGTTGGCGGCAAACAATGCTGATAAAGGGCTGGCACGTGAAGGATTTTGGCACGTTGCGAAATTGTACCAAAAGTCTGGTGATGAAGTTAAAACCATCGCCGCATTTAAACATTATGTTTGGACTTATCCCGAACCTTATTTGTTAGCGCAAGAAGGGCGGAATAATCTAGTCAACTTATATACCCAATCGGGTGATAAAGACAAAGTAACTTTTTGGCGTCAGAAGATTGTGCAATCTCATAGTCAGTTTAAAAGCAGTAATAACGCTAGAACCAATTTTTTGGCAGCAGAGTCAAAATTTATCCTTACTGAACCATTATTTGAAAGCTACAAAAAAATAAAACTAAAGTTACCACTAGCTAAGTCGTTAAAGAAAAAAAGAAACGCCATGAAAATAGCACTGAATGCTTACGAAACCGTTGCCGATTATAAAATTGCTAAGTACACCTCAGCATCCACTCATCGAATTGGCGTTATATATCAAATTTTGTCAAACGACTTAATGAAATCACAACGACCTAAAGGGTTAAATGAGGAAGAGCTAGAAGAATACAGTTATTTGTTGGAAGACCAAGCCTTGCCTTTTGAAGATAAAGCGATTAATTTATTCGAAATCAACGCCGCTCGAACAAAAGACAATGTGTATAACCAAGCGGTAAAAGACAGCATAGTCGAATTGGCAAAACTAAAGCCTGCTCAGTACGACAAGCACGAAAAAATGGAGGCTATCGAAAATGTTTCATTCTGAATTTAGTCGCCAGATTTTAATCATAGGCGTTTTATTGCTAGGATTATCATTGTCTTCTTGTAGCACGATGGATAGCGGTTCAAGCAAGACTCAGCCGTCCGAAAGTAATCAGACGGAAGATTTAAAAAATAATGGCGCAGACTCAAGTTCTCAAACAGACTCCCAAGCTGGCGATAGTCTGAATGTTGCTCCAGTATTCACTGGTGTGGATCCAATGGCTGATATTCAAATAAATGCTGAGATAAAAAAAGTGTATAAAGAAGTCGCCAATTTGAGTCGCGCTAAAAAATACACCCAAGCGATTAACTTGCTCAATAACTTACAATCAAAGTACCCGCAGTTGTCAGGTTCGGACTATCAAAAAGCAAGAATTTACTTTGAACAAAATAAATTGGATGATGCTTTAAAAGCAGTTGAATCTAGTTTAAAAAATAATCAACGCAATTATTACGCACTCAACCTCAAAGGAATTATTTTACGAGAGCAAGGCAGATTTGATGAAGCGCGAGAAATTTATTTAATAGCGATTGAGATCTACCCTCCTTATCCCAATTCACATTTAAATTTAGGTATTTTAGCCGATATATACATGAGAGATCTCTCTCTGGCACTGATTCAATATCGGGAATATTTGTCACTGTTGGGGAATAATGATGAAACAGTCGCAAATTGGGTGTTAGAATTAGAGCGAAGAATTAAGAACGGAGGGTAAATGAAAAATTTCTGTAGACAATTAATTTTTATTTTAATACTTTTTATACATGGCGTATTTTTATCTTCAATCAGTGCTGAGGAATCTGATAAAGCGATCATAGAAGAAGCCGTTTTAGGTATGAATGTGTCGGGAAATAAAGAAGCACCTAATATTTTATATATTATTCCATGGAAAGACAGCGCTGATAATGCTACTCCGCCCGAAGTCACAAGGTTAATGGATGAGGTTTATTCGACCGTTGATCCCGATGTTTATCAGAAAGAAGTCATGTTTTTCGAACAATTGACGGGTAGTAGGGCTGCTAACACAGAAAATAAGAATAAAGAATGACGTTTAAGCATAATGTGAACCAATACGACTTTAGTTTTTATAAAAAACGGCTATACTCCTGCTTTTGTTTGTAAGTCATTGGCATAAATAAAGGTTTGTAATAACAGATTTTATTAAAGTAATTTCAAAATCACGATGATGTTTACGTGCCTGTTTGTTAACATCTTACGAATTAACCAGCCACTAGGGGATAACCATGGCATCTGAAGCAATGAATACTATGGCGGAACAAGCCGATCCAGGATTATACGACACTATAATAAGTTTTATGCAAAATGGTGGTACTTTTATGTACATCATTCTGTTTGTGTTTGCGATTGGTATTGCCATCGCCATTGAGCGTTTTGTTTTTCTTAGCATCATGAAGACCAAAAACAGAGCGGCATGGAATCGTTTGTTGCCAGTCTTAAATCAGGGTAATTTTCGCCAGGCGTTAGATTATGCGACCAAGTCCAGCTCTGCGATAGGACGGATTTTAGCTTATGGTTTATCTAAAGTAGGCGACGGACGACGACATGACGATTTAGAAATGGCAATGGAAGAAGGAATGATGGAAGTTTTGCCAAGGCTTGAGAAAAGAACGCCTTATTTAGCTACATTTGCCAATATCGCCACTTTGTTAGGATTGCTTGGTACGATTATGGGACTCATTAAGGCGTTTACTGCTGTTGCGAATGTTGATCCGTCAGAGAAAGCCAATCTACTGTCTGCCAGCATTTCTGTAGCGATGAATACCACAGCATTTGGTTTAATGGCGGCTATTCCATTGCTATTGATGTTTACATTCTTGCAAACTAAGACTACTGAAATAGTGGATAGTATCGAAATGGCATCGGTCAAGTTTGTTAACTTAATTCGCGCTGCCAGACCCCATGAAGGTGCTAAGCCAGCTGTAAAACAAGCAGTAAAAAGACCGGCAGCCCCGGCAAAGCCAAGACCATAACATTGAGACTGTCTGGAAGTTAAACTGTCTTGAAGTTAAACTCCGACGGTTGGTAACAGAAAGTCGTTTTATATAGCGATCAACTATTTAACGTTTTTAGTGAACTGATAATGTATCGAAATAAATCGAAAAAATTTAAAGAGACCAATGCAGAGCTAAACATAACAGCCTTTATGAATTTGATGGTCGTTTTAGTTCCATTTCTTTTGATGACAGCTGTGTTCTCTCAAGTTTCTATTTTGAATATGAATTTACCAACGGGAGCGTCTGAAAGTCTACCAATGGAAGAAGACCCACCTAAGGCGCTTGAAGTGATTATAAGATCGACTCGATTTGATGTTTTAGAAAGAAATTCAGGTTTATTAAAGAGTATTCCAAATAATGATGATGGTCATGATTACCTTGCGCTAAATCGTTATCTTCAGGAAGTAAAAGCTCATCCAGAATTTAATACAGATACTGGCATTACCTTGTTAATGGAAATGGAAACGCCTTACGATGCACTGATCCAAACGATGGATACTGTGAGATTGATTGAGCGAGATGAAAAGGAGCTTGATAAAGATGGTAATCAAGTTCATGGTGAATTGTTCCCTAATATTTCAATGGGTGATGCACCGCCTGATCCAAATAATGAATCTCTGGGTGACAAGTCGTTGGATGTTAAACCATGAAGAAGTCTTACAAAGCGGTTCGAATGGAGCGCCACCATAAACGGTTTGGTGGTAGTAGTCTTAACTTAGTTTCTCTAATGGATATTTTTACGATTTTAGTATTTTTTCTGTTAGTTAATTCCTCTTCGGTAACACAACTTCCAAGTAGTAAAGCCGTTAAGTTACCATCATCTTCAGCTCAGCAGTTACCGGAAGAAACAGTTATTGTGTTGGTCAACAATGATCAAGTGCTAGTGCAAGGTCGGTTGGTGGCTACTGTACCAGATATTTTAAAAATTGAAGGAAATTTGATCCAACCTTTGTTAGACGAAATGAAAATACGGTCGGCAAGCAGTTTTAAAGAAAGCGCAGAGGAAGAAGGATTTGATGTCACTATTATGGGAGATAAGCAAATCCCTTACAAGCTACTAAGAAAGATCTTAGCAACTTTAAGTGAGGCTAATTACACCAATATATCCATGGCTGTTATGAAGCGATCGGATTCACAGAAAAGTACCGAAGAGTAGTCGATAATTCCATGGCAAATTACCTTAGTATGACATTCGACCCAATATTACCTTGGGAAAAAAATCGCGAGGAAACTAGTCGATTTCTTACGATATTACTTATAAGCATCGTGGTTGCCTTGCTCATAACTGCGATTGTGCCTTTCTTGACCGTTCAGGAACTAGACAGAACAAAAACAACCACTATACCTCCACGCCTGGTTAAAATGGTACTAGAGCAGAAGAAAGTGGTTAAGCCGCCGCCACCTGAACCGGAAAAAGAAAAAGAACCGGAAAAAGAGCCAGAAAAAGAACCAGAAAAAAAACCAGAGGAAGTTAAAGAAGAACCTAAGCCGGTTGAAAAAGATACCGCGAAAGATGTTGCTAAAAAGCATATAGCGGTGTTTGATGCGTTAGCTGATTTAAGAGAAATGGATGACATAGATGATCTAAAAAATAACCAGTCGTTAAGTAATGATACTGGTCAAGCCGCTGTCGTAACCCGCTCATTAATTACTAAAAAAGCCACTCAAGGTAGCGGCGGTATTCGAGTGGCTTCCGCGAGTCGTTCATCTGGTGTCGGTTCGTTAAAAGGTCAAAACGCGACCAAAGTGACCAGTAATATTAATGATGCGGTTGCTAATACTAAAAGGAAAAATAAAGACGGTACATTGAAGCGAAGTGATGAAAATATTCAACTTGCATTTGATAAAAATAAATCGGCGATTGATTCACTATACCGACGAGCGCTCAGGAAAAATCCGGCTTTACAAGGTCGTGTTATTTTCCGATTATCCATCGCGTCAGATGGAACAGTTACCAAATGTAGTGTTGATTCGAGTGAAATGGATGACGCCGAATTGTTAAAACGTCTGGTTCGTCGTATCAAGAAAATTAATTTTGGTGCGAAAAGTGTAGCTGTTTGGAACGATACCTACTTAATAAACTTTTTGCCTAATTAGCATTTATTCAAAATAAGTGCAGATAGATATTTCATTTTGGGTCTGTTTGGAAAAATACCATTTTATGAGGCTGTTTTTGACCTGCTCTTTCTAAAGTTTTCGACGTTTTTTTAATGTTCAGGTATACTAAACTCTGCTACAAAATTTGGTTTTACTCATGAAATTAATCATTTCTTTCTTTTTGTTGTTTTCTAGCTTTCCATGTTTTTCTGAATGGCATCAGAAACAGTTTGAGGTTATGGGAACACTTGCCAAGGTGGAGTTTGAGTCGGACGATAAGCAATTGTCTGCAAAACTTATCGATCAAGTGGTTGCAGAAATGAACCGAATTGATCATTTAATGAGTACGTTTAAACCAGAAAGTGAACTATCCAAAGTAAACAATTTAGCCGGTAAACATCCAGTCAAGATCTCCAGTGAATTGTTTAAGTTACTTAAAGCGTCTCTATATTATTCGGAGCTTACTTCAGGGGCTTTCGATATTAGTTTTTCAAGTGTCGGTTATCTTTACGATTTTCGGAATCGAGAAAAACCAACCGAAAATCAGAAAAAATCCCTAATCAAACAAATCAATTTTCACAATATTCATTTAAATGAAACAGACAGCAGTGTTAGTTTTGATAGTGATAAATTAAAAATTGATCTCGGAGGGATAGCAAAAGGGCACGCCGTTGATCAGTGTATCGATATTTTACGCGGTTACGGGATCAAAAATGCATTTGTAAGTGCCGGAGGGGACAGTCGAGTGATTGGCAAGAAAAATGATCGTCTATGGTACATAGGTATTCGGCATCCGAGAGATGAGAAAAAGTTGATCATTAATTTACCTCTTGAGCAAGTATCTATTTCAACCTCTGGCGACTACGAACGCTTTTTCCTTCAGGAAGGTGTTCGCTATCATCATATCATTGACCCTAAAACTGGCGACTCGGCGAGAAACTCACAAAGTGTCACAATTTTAGCATCGTCATCAACAATGGCTGATGCATTATCTACCAGTATTTTCATTTTGGGCTCAGCCAAAGGGTTGGAACTGATCAATCAAATCCCCGAAGTTTCTGCGATCATTATTGATCAATATGGGAAGTTACACTATTCCGACGATTTAATTAGTGTAAAATGAGACACTGTTCAATTTTTTGTTAAATAGCTTGTAATTATATGAGCTACAAGAGTGTTTTAGGTTGCCCACTGTGTAACACTGCACGAGTATGTCATAGGTTTTTTAGTTAACTTAACTCAAAATGTCCAATAAGGCATTAGGCACTGTACATATAGTTAACGCAGTACGACTTATTTGATGAGGATGTAGAATATGAAGATGAAATCGTGGGTTTTAAGTATTCTAATTGGGTTCGCCAGCGTGACATGTGTCAATGCATCGAAGATGGACGATGCGAATAAGTTGAAAAACGCCCAATTAGCACAATTAGTGAGTTACGAGTTGCTCAAAGGATTTATGACTATTCGTGTTTTAACCTCAGGTTGTACGGGCGTAAACAGTTTCAGAGTAGTAGCAGATAACCAATTAGACAACCAAATTAAAGTATTACGTCTTAAGCCTGATAACTGCCGGATGAAAAGTAGACCTATTGAGTTACAATACTCAATTAGACATCTTGGGCTTGATCTTAGTCGTCCTATTAATGTGTTGAACAATTCGAGAGACAACAATCTTGTGTCCAATGCTCTAGACATCAGCAATTAGGCAATGTTTTTGAGTTAGTTCCGTATTTTTCCGATTATTTCACCTGGTGAGTCACTTTTCTATGTGATGCTTCTGACTAAAAGGCAAATATTGTTTTTTTTAGTTGGTTAGATATACGAGTTCGATTATCATTTGTATCCTTAAACCGACTATTTAGACCTATTTAAATGCCCAACATATTGAAATATTTTAGTGTCATAGGAATATTGTTTATTGTATACGCTGTAAAAGCCGTAGAAGTGAATGATTTGTATTTGGTTAAGTGGCCAGTTGCTGAACAAAGTAAAACCGCACTTTGGAAAGCGGCTCTAGCAGGGTTTAAGGAAGTTTTGATCCGCAAGAGCGGTTCGCAAGAAATTCTACAGAGTTATGAAGTTCAACAGGCTTATAGTAAAGTCACCAGTTATTTACATAGAATTGAGTATAAAAGTCAGGATACTCAAAAAAATGAATTTCCCTATGTCGTCTCCCTTTATTTCGAACCTCGCTTAATAGATAGCCTTATACAAGATGCCAAAATGCCGTTATGGGGAGCTAATCGACCAGTAACTATCTTGTGGATAGCCGTTGAAGAAAATTTTCAGAGGAAAATTTTAAAAGATGTTTATGGAAAAAATGGGGGGCAAGAGAGAAGTTTTAACGATAACGCCGATGAGGAATTGAGTCGAACTGTATATATCAATGCAATACGTCGAGGATTACCGGTTATTTCGCCTTTAATGGATCTAGAAGATGAATTAGTTGTATCCATTAGTGATATTTGGGGGCGATTTCCCTCGACTATTCTGCAAGCTTCGCAAAGATATTCGGCTGATTCCATTTTGATTGGGCGAGTCAAAAAAGACGGTGAACAGTGGGTTGGTGATTTTACTTATATCAACCAGTCAAATGAGTCGACTTATCAGGTGCTTGCCAACGAATCACAGCAAGTCATTGCAAAAATGATGGATCAGTTGGCAGAGTTATTGTGCAATAAATATTGTGTACTCGAAGAAAGCGGTCAAAAAAATCAAGTTCTTATGAATATATCCGGCGTCAATAATTTTAAAAATTTTAAATCGGTTGAGAGTTATTTAAATGGTTTGTCGGGAGTTAAAGCGGCAAGGGTAATGAATATTAAGTCACATCAAGTGTTGTTTGAATTAACGTTATTAGGGCAAGTTGAATCGGTGATTGAAGGCATCAGATTGAGTCAGAAATTACGGGTTGAAGAGGCTCCTGAACATCCTCAAACAAGTGATAAAAAATCAATAAACTCGAGTGCCGAGCTAATTCAAGAAAATACCTTAGATAAATTGCCCGCACAACCTATTGAGTTACTCGAACAAGATAAAATAAAAAACGCGGATGTTGATAAAACCACTGATGCTGTTGAGACTTTGCCAAACAATGATAACCAATCAGCAATTTTATATTATCGGTGGTTGGGATGAATTGGACTCAACTTCCCAATATAATTACTTCCCTGCGGCTAATACTTTTAATTCCTCTTTCGTATTATTTATCAGCTGAAAACTACTGGTTTGCGCTGATCATTTTTTTTATTGCGGGATTTTCTGATGCATTAGATGGCTTTCTTGCCAAAAAATTTAATTGGGTGAGCCGTTTTGGAAGTATTCTTGATCCGATCGCAGACAAAGCTTTGCTGGTAGTCACCATGGCTATTTTGACGCTCAATAATAAAATTAGTTTACTATTGTTTTTGTGTGTTGCTATTAGAGATGTGTATATTATTGCAGGTGCCTATTTTTATTATAAGACGATAGGTCCGTTTAATATGCAACCAAGTTTTGTTTCAAAATTTAATACTTTTGCTCAGATTTTGATGGTAACCGCGATGTTAATTTCTCTGGGATATCGACAGCTCCCTGCGCAGATGATTAGCGGTCTGGTTATATTAGTTTACCTGACAGTCATAGTCAGTAGCGTTCATTACACTTATGTTTGGGGGCGAAAATATGTTAAAGCCCGACACCAAGCAGAAACCCCACAATAAACATGCTGCAATTGCCATTAGATATTCAGCTGGATGCTTCGGCTCGTTTCGATAATTTTTATGCGGCAAATAATACCCAACTTTTGCAACGACTAAAGAACTTAACAGTATCGTCCGACGATTTTCTTTTTATTTGGGGTGCCGAGCACGTAGGAAAATCGCATTTAGCGCAGGCTATTTGCGCAGAATATTCCGGCAATAAACTGACGACCGCTTATTTTCCTTTGGATAATTCATCGCTTGTGCCCGAGGTTCTAGATGGATTTGAGTTTGCAGATATTGTTTGCCTTGATTCTTTTCAAGCCATTTCTGGCGATCTAGCCTGGCAAGAAGCAGTTTTTAATTTATTCAATAATATCAAAAACCAAAAACATCATTTGATTATTTTTAGTCAGCAATCACCGAAAAACATTCCGTTACAGTTAGCTGATCTAAAATCTCGACTTAATTCGATGGAAGTCTATAGACTAGAAAGTTTAAATGGTGAACAGCGAGTGGAATTTTTAATTTCAACTTCTAAACATCGAGGTCTCGAAATTCCCATTGAAGTCGCTCAATATATTTTGTCTAGAGCAAGTAGAGATGTGAAAAATTTGATCAGTCTAGTTGATTTATTGGATGCCCAATCACTGGCGCAACAAAGGAAGGTTACAATTCCATTTGTAAAGAAGGTATTAAAGTTGTAACTGCTCTGGTTTCTTGAGCAGTTACAGTTTGTTTCAATGTTTAAATTCTGGTATATCACCAGTGTATTTTAAATATTATTTTTTCTGCTAGTCCAGTTTAAACTCCGTGCACTCTAAATTATCACAACCACTTAAAATAGCCGCTTTGTGCATTCTTGTTCTCGGCAGTATTCTTTCGATGAAAAAAGTGAGTGTTTGCTTTTTAGCTAACTTGAAATCATTCGATGCTTCAGATGTTTCGGTAGCAGATGCCATTTGAAGTAACACATGGGCAACTGAAATATAACCTGAATACATTAAGAAATCGAAAGCTGCAGCACCGATTTCTTCAGCGTTAGATTGTGCTTTATTTCCTATTTCTTGGGTTAAATCTAACCATTCGTTACAAAGCTTAAGAATAATTTTTGATGCTGAACTTAGGTCGCTATTATTCATTGTTGATTTAGCAAAATTTTCGATTTCTGCAATCCAGAGCATTAATGTTTTTGCTTGATCCCGAAGTATTTTTCGTCCTAAAAAGTCCAAAGCTTGTATGCCATTAGTACCTTCGTAAATCATAGTGATACGAGCATCACGGACTTGCTGTTCTAATTCCCATTCTGAAATAAAACCATGTCCACCCAATACTTGAACACCATGATTGGCAGATTCGAAACCTACCTCAGACATAAAGGCTTTGCATATTGGAGTTAGCAGTCCAAGTTTTTGATCTATTAATCCATCTGGATCAGCGTTATATTTTGCTAAATCAAGGAGCGTGGCAACGTAAAATGCAAGTCCGCGACAACCTTCGATCAAAGCTTTTTGGGTGAGCAACATTCGCTTAACATCAGGGTGGACAATAATCGGATCTGCAGGTTTTTCAGGATTTTTTGGACCTGATAATGAGCGCATTTGCAGACGTTCTTTGGCGTATGCTAACGAAGCACTTCTTGACAGATCCGCTATCGCATATCCTTGAATACCGGTTGCTAATCTCGCCGAGTTCATCATAGTAAACATACCATTTAAGCCTTTGTTGAGCTCACCGACCAAAAAACCTTTTGATTCATTAAAATTTATCACGCAGGTAGCAGATGCTTTGATCCCCATTTTATGTTCAATTGAACCGCAAGTTACACCATTATCCGTTGGGTTATTATTATCAGGAACTGCAAGTGATTCATCCAGTATTTTGGGAACCACAAAAAGTGAAATCCCGCGAGTCCCAGCAGGAGCATCTGGCAAGCGAGCAAGCACTAAGTGAATGATATTATCTGACATATCGTGTTCGCCTGCGGAAATAAATATTTTACTGCCGGTTATCTTGTAACTGTTATCGTTACAAAGTTCGGCTTTGGTTTTTAACAATCCTAAATCTGAGCCACAGTGCGCTTCAGTCAAACACATAGTTCCGGTCCAACGACCTTGAACCAGGTTGGGCAAGTAGGCATGTTGTAATTCATCACTTCCATGCGCTGAAAGTGCCGAAATAACACCGTGAGTTAAGCCAGGGTACATACTCCACGAAGTATTAGCGGATGCATTCATCTCTGCCACGCAAGTTGCTAGTGAAGGAGGTAAGCCTTGACCGCCAAACTCAGTTGAAAAACGTAGCGAAGCCCAACCAGTGTCGCAATATTGTTTGTAGGCTTCTTTGAAACCATTAGGCGTAGTAACTTGACCATCTTCAATCCGACATCCATGTTGATCGCCAGGATGATTGAGGGGAGACAGCACATTTTCTGCAAATTTTGCGGCTTCGTCGATGACAGCATTGACAAAATCTTTGTCTGCGGCGTCTTCTTGTCCAAGTTGAGCATAGAGTTTGGTTATTTTCAGCCAGTCATGCAAAACAAATTTCATATCATCGACAGGTGCCTGGTATTGGGGCATTGAGCTTCTCCGTTTATTTAATTGGTGTCAATTTATCTGGTCTGACGAATAGCGTCAAGTTTCGTAAGATTTTTTTCAAATTGTTATTGGTAAACCGAAAATATATAATGCCGTGCTAATATTTAATCCCATTTTCCAGCAATTAAGGTAGTTGATATGCAGCATCAGTTTGGAGGTACTCAAAGACTTTATTCTCAGAGTGGACTCAAGCGGTTAACTCAAGCAACGGTAACCATTGTTGGAATAGGCGGTGTGGGAAGTTGGGTCGCTGAAGCGCTGGCAAGAACCGCTGTCGGCAAGCTCATTCTGATTGATATGGATGATATTTGTGTTACCAATACCAATCGTCAAATACATGCAATAGATGTTAATGTTGGGCGATTAAAAGTTGAAGTCATGGCTAAGCGGATCAATTCAATTAATCCAGAATGCCAAGTTGTGCCAGTGATTGACTTTATTAGTGCCAACAATCTTACTGATCACATAGATAAAAACACCGATTATGTAGTCGATGCCATAGACAATGCAAGAACTAAGGCCGCAATGATCGCTTTTTGTAAACGACAGAAGATAAAAATCATCACGATTGGCGGTGCGGGAGGACAAAAAGACCCATTAAAAATAACCGTCGGCGATCTAAGCCGTTCATGGCAAGATCCTCTATCTGCCAAAGTCCGAAATGATCTTCGCCGCAACCATGGTTTCAGTAAAAATCCAAAACGACGATTTGGTGTTGAGTGTGTTTATTCAACAGAACAGCTGATTTATCCCAAAAGTGACGGTACTGTAAGTTATGAAAAACAACTGCGAGAAGGCAGTGCACGTCTGGATTGCGCCCAAGGGTTTGGTGCATCAGTGACGGTTACTGCGACCTTCGGGATGGTCGCGGCTGCTAGAATTATTAATAAACTGGTCGGAAAAGAAGGATAATTGACATACAAACTCGACCATCAGCAGCTAACAATTTTTGTAGTCGATCTTTAATCCTACATCCCTAATGGACTAAAACTAATGTCCGCGAGTCGGGATATCTCCAATCTGGTTAATCGCACGAATATATAAGACTAATTCATTTTCAGCCTCGAGATGCGAATCAAATGGTCCTAATTCGTCATTTTCTCTAGTCATAGTCCACCAGCCTTCACCTGTGTGGTAATAACGTTCCGATCTAAACCATGGTCTTGCTGATTCTCCTGAGCGAGTGTGCATAACGATCACCTTTTGCTAAACTTAATTAAAGCCTGAATCGATTATAGGTTAAAAGTCGAACAGTTAGGTCATTAACTTTGTCTTTCGCAACTATTTTACTGAAATGAGAGATATCCCGTATAAATCACGATTATTTATACAAACAATTGAATTCCTTTGCTACTATTAGAGAGTTAGATATCGAAGCTTAAGCTTTTGATTATAAACAATAATATAAAATCTGATCAACCATCTTCATAGAACAACGGAAATAGCGTTTGTGAGTGCAATAGAAATACCGGGTTATAAAATTATCAAGACCTTAGGTGTCGGTGGGCAAGCGACAGTATATTTAGCGATCCAGCAGGGATTTGATCGTGAAGTTGCACTAAAAGTCATGTCCCCAGCCCTCGCTGCCGACCCAACATTTGGCGAGCGATTCATTCGTGAAGCTAAAATCGTTTCTAAATTATCTCATCCCAGAATTGTTACGGTTTATGATGTGGGAGAGAGTGGTAGTTTTTATTATCTCGCAATGGAGTATATGCGAGGAGGCGATTTAAAGGCTCAAATAATCAGAGGTTTGAAAGCTAAAGAAGGACTCGTTATTATAGCTAAGTTGGCGCAAGCCCTTCATTTTGCTCATAAAAAAGGTTATATTCACAGGGACGTTAAATCTGAGAATATACTATTTAATGATGCAGGACAGCCGGTTCTAACCGATTTTGGTATTGCTAAAGCGTCTAACTCGTCGACTCAAATGACCCAAACGGGCAAGCTGATAGGTACACCTGAATACATGAGCCCGGAGCAATGCCGTGGCAAAAAGTTGGACGGGCGATCAGATATTTATAGTTTGGGTATTATTTTGTATGAAATGGTGACCAGAAAAGTTCCCTACACGGGCAGTGATTCGGTCTCAGTTTGTATTTTACACGTCACTAAAGAATTACCTCAATTGCCGGCTAGGCTCGCTCATTTTCAATGGATAATAGATAAGATGCTTTGCAAAAATCCTGAAGGTAGGTTTCAAACAGGGCAGGAACTAGCGCTCGCTATCAAAGATTATCTGCAAAATGGCGATACTCCAGTTGCCGAAAATACAGAGTCTGCCAAGCCAACAAAAATATCAGAAAAAATAAATATGACTCGCCGAGATGATTTTAGTAATGAATCTTTTGAATTGAATGACAATTTTCACGTAGATCAGAGAATAAACATATTACCGGAGGCTAAAAGTAGGGTTCCGATGATCGCAACGGTTTTTATACTCATGATCGCCATCGGTGGAATTTATGTCATGAAAGATAAATGGTTGCCCGAAGCGCAAGATATACTGGGAATTAACGCCCCTGAAGAGCAGAAAATAAATGAAGGACTAAACCTGACTGAAACTTTAAATCAACCAAGTAAAAATTCTGGTCAAGTTGCGGAGAATTTAACCAAAAAAACAAAACAACAAGTCGTATCAGAAACAAACAATAACACTCAAAAAACACCAGTTATCCTAAATAAGGTGGATACTGACAAAATAGGAAAATTAATTCAGCAAGCTGATACGCTCGCACAATATTCACCCCATGAGCTAACGGATATGCAACAAGCGTTAGATCATTTAATTACCGCTAAATCTTTAGAACCAGCCAATGAAAACGTTGCAAGGATAAAAAGTAATATCATTCAAATTGCGCTTGACGAAGCGATATCTTCCGCTGAAAAAAATCAGTTTGAACAAGCCAAAGACTGGCTAAGGTTAGTCGAGTCTGCCGACGGCGATAACACTCAATTAGAATCAACAAAAAAGGTCGTTACTGATTTACGAAAAGAGTACGACAGTGATGTATTTAGGCGAGAGGCTGATGCGCAGCAGGTGATAGAAGCCATTGATGCGGCTGAATTGGCTATTTCCGAAAACCGTTTAGGTGTGCCGGAAAAAAATAACGCGGTTTATTATTATCAGTCTGCATTAAAGCTGAACCCCAATAATTTAAGAGCAAAAGAAGGTTTAGAAAGAGTAGCCCAAAAATATAGAGAGCTTATCGATACCGCGATTAAACAGAATAAGTTTCAAAAGGCTAAACAAGAACTTAATAGACTAAAAAATATTCCATTTGTTGATTTAGAACTGATTACAATTGAAAAGCAAATGGATGCTGCCAAAAAACGTTATTCAGAACAATTAGAAAAGAAAAAACGTTTAGCAGCTATCGCCAAAGAAAAACAAAAGCTCGAGGCGAAACGCCAAGAAAAACTCGCAGATCCATTGTTGCAAATGCAATTGCAGAGCAAATTGCAAGCGGCTAAGTCCTTGCTGGAGCAGAATCAGTTAGTTGAGCCTATTGGTGATAATGCGCTAGAAAAATATAGAGATGTGTTAGAAATTGATCATTTGGACTCGACAGCGGTAACCGGTATTAAAGCGATAGAAACAACCATTATTGAAAATATTGAGGTTGCTATTTCAAATAATATCTTAGAATCAGCGAAGCTATGGATCGGCAAATTAACAATTTTTGACTCAAAACATATTCAATTGAATGGCTACCAAGTAAAACTCGATGAAATGGTTGTGATGTTGCAGATGGAACAACCTAAAAGTGAACCGGTAGATTCTCAACCACCAGCAAACGTTTTGAATGAAGAGACCTCTATAGCCAAAGAACAAGAACAAGAACAAGAACAAGACGAAAATCTGCCACCGGAAAACTTAAACAATCAAAAAATTCTAACTCCTTAAATAAGTACAATTTTTTAACTTATCAGATGAATAAAACACAATAAGTGAGCAAAATATGAATAAAATAACAATAAACTTAATCGCGATCTTTTGTATTAGCGGCATAATCGCCTGTGGAGGTTCAAAAACCGCGCTGATAAACCAATCAGATATTAGACAAGCACAAAAAAATGGAACATTGGAAGTTTTGTATGATCAAGCTGGAAAAATAGCGGCGGAAAGCAGAGGTTCTAGTAAAAGAGAAATTGTAATTATGCAATCAGAAATTGCAAAATTACTGGTTCAAGAAAGAGTTGCATTGGTTAATCGAACACTAAAAAATGACAAAACAGAATATGGAACTGTTGCTAAAGATAAATTAAACGATTTACAGATGAAAACGGCTAACATGAAGCTTTGGGATAATAAGCGTTATGAAATGATCTCTCAGATGATCGAAAAATCTTTAGATGACACTAAATTAGAAATTGCATCAGCACAGGCGAATGCTAAAGATAGAGAAAATAATATTGTCGAGCAAATGAAATGGATGAAGAAAATTGCCGTTTTATCGGGCGAGAATACGACTGAAAATGAAAACTATAAAAAGGAACTAACTAAAAATATTGAACAGTTGTCAACAAAAAGTCTGGATGCATACAAAAGACGCATGTACAACATCGCGCTTAAATCAGCACAAAGCGGTGTAAATATTGACCCAGGGAATATACAATTTGAATCTTTGCTAATGCAAAGTCAAGCCGCACTTTTTGAACAAGAGTTTAGAGCGGCACTTGAAAACGGAAAACCCGAACTAGCTTATCAAGCATTTATTAAAGTTGCCGACAAACCGCTTATGCGTCAAATAAAAGAAAAAATGGAGCGAAGTATTATTCTTTTGGCTAATTATTTTGCAGGTAACGCTCAAAAGTCCTATGAAAACAATGAACTTTATATTGCTTATACTGAATTTCAACGGGCAAGAGATGTTCAGAAAAAACTTTCTTTGAGTTCAAGAGGATTTATTCAAGAGAAAAAATTCTTAGATATACTGATGAAAAAGGCGTCTTTATTGCAAAACAACGATGGACATAAGTTCGGGTTATTAAGTGTGGTTAATGAATTTGATCCAGCGTACCCAACACTAGAACAGAACATGGCAAAAACACGGGAAAACATTTACAACCGTGCGGCAACTAAATTGTCAGTGTCCGAATTTAAGGAAGTTTTGTCGTCTAACTCTGTAGTTGCCTCGGTAGGACGTCGGGTGGCTAGCCAATTAGAAAAAACTTTGTTTGAACAATTGGGTAACGAGTTACAAATTGTAGCAAATAGTTCCGCGGTGCAAAACGACGGTTTTTCCGGGATAGTATTGGCGGTTGACGGTGAGGTATTGCAGGCTGCAATTGAAAGTTCTAAAAACTTAGGTCAACGCAGTTTGAGTGTGCAAACAGGTATTAATAAAATTGAAACGGCTGAATACAAAAAATGGAAAAAACGTAAAAGAGGTGATGCACCTACTCAATATAGCGAAGAAAAAATAATGGAAAACGTAACAATTCAAGTGGCAAACATTCGCAAATTTGCTGTGGTCGAAGTTGCCTACCGTATTATTGAACCGTCTACCCAAAAAGTATTATTGACCAATAATATTGTGAAAGAAGCAAAATACAAAGGCGATTCGACCAATGAATTTCAAAAAGGAATGTTTCATCAAGCTTACGTTGAAGCCGATCTTCCGTCTGATATTAAAATAATGGACAATTTATCCTCAGAACTGTCAGAAGAGTTAGGGAAATCACTAGTTAAATATTTGGCGAGCCCAGAAGGCGTTTTTTATCAAAAATACCGTTCATCGGTTGATCAGGGTGACTCTTCAACAGCCATTGAAATGTTATCCAATGCGGTCGTTATCGCAAAAAGAAAAAATAGCCCTAATTCAGAGTGGCTTGCAACGTTAAAAAAACGAGTGCTTGAAATGAAATAGAATTCTTCTCGTCATTTTATTGACACTTTAAGCATAGCTTTTTTGCAAAGTCATGCATTTAACGGCATCATTTTCTTAATTGAGTTGATCAGTTTTTTTGCCTTATTGGAAATTGTTTGTACTTTTCCTTTTCTTTGTTCTAATTGTTCAATCGCCCAGTCAATATGCTCGGCTACCATAGAATTAGCGACAGATTTTTTTTCATGTAAAACCGTTATAACGTGGTCATTAGTCTCGCCGTTTCCGAGCGCGACAGCGATGTTTCTTAGCCAATTTTGATAGCCAATTCTTCGGATTGGGCTACCTTGTAGTTTTTGATAAAATTGCTCTTCGCTCCAATTAAATAAATCAACTAACGATGTGTGATCTAGTCCATTTCTTGGTAAAAAATCATCATCGATGGTAATTGAGGAAAATCGATTCCAGGGACACGCGAGTTGGCAGTCATCGCACCCGTAAATTTTATTACCCATTTTGCTTCTTAGTTCAACGGGGATCGCAGCTTGATTTTCGATAGTTAAGTATGAAATACATTTGCGAGCGTCTACTCTATAGGGGGCGATAATAGCATCTGTCGGACAGAGACTAATACAAGAGGTGCAGTTACCACATTCATTTTTAACAGGCTCATCAATTTCTAACGGAAGATTAATGAAGATCTCACCAAGAAAAAACCACGAACCAGCATTTTTATTAATAATTAATGTGTGCTTTCCCTTCCAACCAAGACCTGACTTATCGGCAAAACCTGTTTCCAATACAGGCGCGCTATCTACAAACACTCGATAGTCAAAAGTCTCACATTGTTGCACAATAGATTCAGCAATACGTTGAAGTTTTTTGCGCATAAGTTTGTGGTAATCTCGCCCGAGAGCATAGCGAGAAATATTCGCTAGGTTTTGATCTTCTAAAACTTTCACAAATCCGCTACTTTCCGGTAAATAGTTATATCTAAAAGACAATACGCGACAAGTACCGGAATGGAGTTGGTCGGGGTTTTTTCGTAAGGTTTGATTTCTTTCTAAAAAGGACATCTCCCCGTGATACCCATCTGCAACCCACTGCTCAAATTTTGGAAAATAATCACTGGTGTTAATATCAGAGACGGTTACTTGCTGAAAACCATGTTTTGTTGCAAGCGTTTTGATATGAGTTTTTATGTTGTTTAGCTTTTGCAATTCGATTGAGCATTGGGTGAGTTATAGAAGGATTATAAACGCAAGTAAGATTAAATCAAAAATTGTTAAAAATGGTTAAATTTTGAATGAACGCAATAAGAGTAAAATTCATCTTATATTCCTGGATTAGGAAAATCCAAAATCTTGTCTGTTTTATAGCGTTTTTGACAGTCTTCAGGCGAATTTTTAACGATCCGATTGAAAAATGCGTCATCAATTCGTAGCCATTTTTCAACCAGAACTGGGCAGGCATTTGATTCTTTGAATGATTTATCGAGTAATAACTGCCGCGCTTCATAAAGCTCATCGGTTATATACATATGCTTGTGGGCTGCGGGAGGGGTTTGACCACAGTAGAGGTTTTCTCCGCCTAGTGCTGCTTGCATAAAGGCAACCTGCTGTCTTTCGATGTGCTCTTGGGGAACCTCTGCAAAATATAACTTTAACCAAGGGTCGTCGTAAACATAATCGTAGAATATTTTACTGATTTTCTCGATCATCAAAGTGCCACCCATTTCTTCAAATTCGAGTTGTTTTGTTGATGCCATAGTACTTCCCAGTTACAGCGATTTAGTTGATAACGTAAATGTTCACGTTGGAGCGATTGTTGTTATCTAAAAGTGTAGACAACAATTCGCGACTGTTCGAATTTATACAGACTATTTTTCTGATCATGTTCTAAATGAGGGCAAAAACTGGCAAATTATGTATTTTGGGCTGTCATCTATTCTTTGCGTGATCAAATAGTGATAGAGTGGAAATGCCTGACAGGAACGCTTAAAAGGGTGATGCCGCTCTACAAAGCTGCGGTCAAGATTAATGAATATTAACGCCCTGTTAGTAGCGTATTAACTCGGTAATTTTGGAGTGTGGATGGAAAAGTTTCAAATTTCAGGTGGTTATAAATTGGATGGTTGTATCCGAATCTCTGGCGCTAAGAATGCCGCACTGCCGATATTGATGTCAACATTGCTTGCGAATGGCGTCAATTACATAAGCAATGTACCCCATTTGAATGACGTGACAACAACGCTTGAACTTTTGGGACGACTAGGCGCTTCAATGACGTTGAGCGATCAATTAGAAATGCAAATAGATACCTGTAAGATTGATTCTTACATTGCACCTTACGATCTAGTCAAAACGATGCGTGCATCAATATTAGTGTTAGGTCCGTTATTAGCTCGGTTTGGTCAAGCTGAAGTCTCCCTACCTGGCGGTTGTGCTATAGGCTCCAGACCTGTGGATCTACACATCAAAGGACTGCAGGCAATGGGAGCGACAATTGAAGTTGAAGAGGATTGCATCAAAGCACGAGCAAAAAATGGTTTGACTGGTGCTAAAATCATAATGGATATGGTGAGTGTTGGCGCTACTGAAAATATTCTGATGGCGGCTACTTTAGCAAAAGGAACCAGCAGTATTGTAAATGCCGCAAAAGAACCGGAAATTGTCGACTTGGCAAATTGTTTAATTTCTATGGGGGCAAAAATTGAAGGTGCAGGCACAGATGTGATAACGGTTCATGGAGTTGAGCGCCTCGAGGGTGCTAAGCACCGCGTTCAACCAGATCGGATTGAAACGGGAACTTATTTAGTTGCTGGAGCTATTACCGGCGGGCGAGTTTTATTGAAAGATACAGATCCTGAGTTACTTGAAGCCGTTTTATTAAAATTGAAAGAAGCAGGAGCAGAGATTACTACAGGTGAAGATTGGATCGAGTTGGATATGAAAGGAAAGCGTCCTAACTCAGTCGACATAAAAACGGCTCCGTTTCCCGGATTTCCTACTGATATGCAAGCACAATTTACTGCGTTAAATGTGGTTGCCGAGGGGACTGGTTCTATTGTTGAAAATATTTTTGAAAATCGTTTCATGCATGTCCAAGAAATGCAACGGATGGGTGCCGATATTTCCATAGAAGGAAATACCGCTATCTGTAAAGGTGTTACGGTGTTAAATTGTGCCCAGGTTATGGCGACCGATTTGCGCGCATCGGCAAGTCTTGTGTTAGCTGGTTTAGCAGCTCAAGGAAATACTTTGGTTGATAAAATTTATCACATCGATCGTGGTTATGACTGTATAGAAGAAAAACTACATGCACTTGGTGCCAAAGTGATTCGTGTCGCTGTGTGACGATTTTTGCATTTGCATTTGCATTTGTATTCGTAATTGAAATAATAATTATCTAATGGAACATTCAAACCTTATTCATCAGCTAAGCGAGCTTGTATCAGAGAATCAAAATCCTGACACACTCGATATTGATATACTCTCAACGCACGATGTTATAAAAAAACTAAATCAACAGGATCATCTTGTCTCTCAGGCTATCAGCAAAATCTTACCGGAAATTGCTCAGGCGGTTGATTGCATCGTGACCGCATTTAAACAAGGTGGGCGATTAATTTATCTCGGTGCCGGAACCAGCGGTCGTTTAGGCGTATTAGACGCCGTGGAGTGCGTACCGACGTTTGGCGTGACTGATGATATGGTTATTGGCATTATTGCTGGCGGTGAGTCTGCTATGTTTAAAGCGCAAGAGGGAATTGAAGATTCTCGGTCAGCAGGAATTAAAGACTTAAAAGCTATCAATCTTTCAAGCAAAGATGTTTTAGTGGGGATCGCCGCCAGCGGAAGAACACCATACGTCATTGGTGGCTTAGAATATGCGAACGAACTTGGCGCTAAACGGATTATTATTAGTTGTAACCCTCGAGCCGAAATTGCCGGGTATGCCGATATAGCATTACTGGCTGTTGTCGGATCAGAAGCGCTTACCGGATCGACTCGAATGAAATCCGGCTCGGCGCAAAAAATGCTGTTGAATATGTTATCTACGGCTAGCATGATCCGAATAGGCAAGAGTTATATGAATTTTATGGTTGATGTTAAAACGAGCAACCAAAAATTATACGCACGTGGTTTGCGGATGGTGATGCAAATTACCGGCGTTGATCAAAAAGAAGCGGAACACGCGCTAGATTTAGCTGATAAACAAGTTAAACTTGCGGTGTTAATGTTGCTCGCAAACACTGACTGTGCCACTGCAAAAAAATTACTAGAACGTACGGATGGTTTTTTAAGAAAAGCTCTGGAACTAAATTCAACGCTCAGAAAATGAATTCAGCTATATCAAAATCAGATATTTTTTGATTAATTGAGGGAATTACGAATTATCCAACTATACTCACTCTGTGAAGTATCTTATTAATCTTTAAATAAAGGTTACATTCGTGGCAAAAAATACAACAGAAGAAGTCGTTTGGTCATCGGAGCATCAAATGAAAGGTTCTGATGAGCGCCGTGCTGGCATTGACAGACGTCAATTTAATGGTCGCAGTATTACTGTACCTGATATGCGCATGGGTGCCGATCGACGCTCTGGAAATGATCGACGAGCCAAGCTTAGGATCACTATTACTGGTCGAGCAATCGACGTTTAAGTGCATTATGTCAGATTATCTGTATTACTTTATTTAATTAAGTTTTGTAACTATTCAGCGTAATTCAAGAAACTTCATTAACAAACTCGGGTAGTTTGCCTTCAAATATTAAACTCATTGCTCGACTAGAGCTTACACCATGCTTTCGACAAGTCGATAAGTAACCTCGAATTCGAC
>Ga0316204_10003387_pt1 | contig 32107 bp, 25 predicted proteins | sample 6monrhotite_MG_2_FD_205661 | JGI IMG/M metagenome (GOLD analysis project Ga0316204, IMG submission 205661) | Microbial mat bacterial communities from mineral coupon in-situ incubated in ocean water Damariscotta River, Maine, United States -... | ecosystem: Environmental > Aquatic > Marine >... | reverse complement strand
GGGCTGTTCAGGGGATTGCTGAATTGATTACCCGCCCTGGCCTGATCAACGTGGATTTTGCGGATGTGAAAACGGTCATGTCTGAGATGGGCATGGCAATGATGGGGTCTGGAACCGCTAAAGGTGATAGCCGTGCACAAGAGGCGGCAGAAGCCGCGGTTGCCAGCCCATTGCTTGAAAATATCGATTTGGCTGGCGCCAAAGGTATCCTGGTTAATATTACTGCCGGAATGGATATGGCCATCGGTGAATTCGAAGAAGTCGGTAATACCATTAAAGCATTTGCATCTGAAAACGCTACAGTGGTTGTGGGTACGGTGATTGACCCTGAAATGAGTGATGAACTTCGAGTTACCGTGGTTGCGACAGGGTTGGGTGATGCAATTCGACCTAAAGAAAAACCGATTACTTTGGTCGCCGCAAAAGGATCGGACGGTAAAGTGGATTACGATAAATTAAAACAACCGGCGGTAATACGTAAACGGGCCAGCAACAGCGACTATGTTGCTCAAGACGAAAACAACATGGACTATTATGATATTCCAGCGTTTTTGCGTCGACAAGCTGATTGATTGCAACGAATAGGTGTAAATGAAAAGCGTTAACCAGGACGTAACCCTTGCAAAATAACGCGCGAATGAAGCCGCTGAATTCAGGTTTCATCGCGTCGTAGGTTTGCACGGGTTCCGGTTCGTTACCAGACGTTACCTGATTTTTCGATGCAGAAAGGGGTAATGTTTGGAAATGAGAACTTGTTCACTAGGCAATGCTTAGGGCCTGTGCTATCATCGCTGATCCGGTATGTGGGTGTACGGTGTTCGTTTATGCACTGTTACATCATCTGTCGCGAAAGAAGTGGCCAGGGGGTCATTTGGTGTTGGGCTGGTTTCTGTATCGTCGCTGATTTCAGGTGGCGTTTTACCCGGGGTTGAGATGCCCTGGTTTACTATCCATGCCTTTAACGTTTTTGTTATTCAGGGCTTATTTGTTTGATATCTTTTGATTTATCGTCTGAGTGCTTAGCCTAACGGTAGTTGGCCTAAGCAGTTGAACATAAGTGGTTGAACAATAGCAGTAAAATAGCAGCAAAAAGTGTATTCGTGAAATTTTCTGACGATACACCTTACTTTATTTTGATCTGGTTTAATGATTAGACAACGGACTTTAAAAAATGTAATTCGTGCAACTGGCATTGGTTTGCACACAGGGAAGAAAGTTTATTTAACGCTTCGCCCTGCTGCTGTGGACACGGGAATTATTTTCCGCCGCGTGGACCTTGAGGTGCCGGTTGAGATTCAAGCCAAACCTGAAAACGTTGGGGATACGCGCTTGTCCACTACGTTGGTCAAGGGGGATGTGCGGGTTTCCACGGTCGAGCATCTGCTATCGGCATTTGCTGGCCTGGGAATTGATAACGCTTATATAGATTTGAGTGCCCCTGAGGTGCCCATTATGGATGGTAGTGCCGGACCGTTTGTATTCCTGGTGCAGTCTGCGGGCATTGAAGAGCAAAATGCACCGAAAAAATTTATTCGTATTAAGCAATCGATCATCGTTGAAGACGGCGACAAATGGGCTCGTTTTGATCCTTTCGAAGGGTTCAAGGTGTCGTTTCAAATTGATTTTGAGCACCCTGTCTTCCGTAATCGTTCCAAATCCACCAGTGTGGATTTTTCAAGCACGTCATTTGTAAAAGAAGTCAGTCGTGCGCGCACCTTTGGTTTTATGCGCGACATTGAGCAGTTGCGGGAAAATGACCTGGCGTTGGGTGGCAGTCTCGACAATGCGATTGTTATGGATGATTATCGAGTCCTGAACGAGGACGGCCTTCGTTATGACGATGAGTTCATTAAGCATAAGGTTCTGGACGCCATTGGTGATTTATACCTGCTTGGCTGTAGCCTGATTGGTGAATTCAGTGGTTGTAAGTCGGGTCATGCCCTGAATAATCGCCTGTTGCGGGAGCTTCTCGCTAACGAGGACGCTTGGGAAACGGCCATCTTTGATGATATTAGTCATTCCCCCATTTCGTTTGCCCAGCCAATACTGGCAACCTGAATCGAGTACCTGATTTGCGGTCTTGGCTGGCAATCTGCTGGCCCGGCAAGCTTTATCCGGATGCCTTGTGAGGTTCAGCCTAAATTCCGCCGTTGACCGCTCAGAGTTCGGGTCAACACCCTGAAAAATCAAACCATTGTGCTGCCTCTGGCGTTCACTCAAAAAGTGAGTCGCTAAACGGCTTATCACCGTGCCTCATCCACCATGGCGGATGAGGTATGACGATAAATTCGTGTTCAACTGCAGAATCTACGTTAACGCATCCCACATCCAAGTCCTGGTGTCGCTGATTCCACGTGCGCAATGGTTTTGCAGGTGACGGGTGAAATCCAGGTTATCGCTTGTAAACACTAAAGTTTTTTCTATTTTGTACGATGTAGTTATTGAGCGTGGTTAAACCTAGATTCCGAAGTTGACCGCTATAAAAGGGCATTAACCGCTTGATGGACATTCAGTTAGTTGCCAATTATCCACTCACCCATTGGGTGAAGGCGCTACACGCCGTTCAACGGCGGAATCTAGGTTAAAAAGCGTGGTGATGCGTTTTGTTTGTCAGATTCTGCCGGGGGAGTCATATTAATTGGTCTCGGCCCGACCGGGCTGAGTTGGTGATTAATTTAGGTTAAACGGTGCTCGCGAGATGGCAGGAAGCTGGAATCCCGCTCGTGGGGAGTTGCTGAGTTAAAATTCGCCGTAAAAGGGTTGCACTCGAAACTCTACGCGGTTCAGGCTTTGGAGGCCCGGTTTTTGCTTAATGTGTTCCAGTATCATGGGGGCCAGGTATTTTATACGAGTATGCCAAACCGATGAATCTGTGCCAATCACGAGGGTGTTGTCACGTACGTTAGCCACATAGACGTGCTGGTTCATGGGGGCGTCAAGTAGTTGCTGAACCATTTGGGTTAGCTGTCGCAACTGTGTCGCCCGTGCCACGATGGCGTCTAAAGCGGAACCAGGTTTGCTGAGGATTTGGTTAACAGATTTAACGGTGCTCATTGCTATGCGGGTTATTCCAGTGTGATTTATGACTGTGAGTACAGGTGCCAGTGTAAGAGATAACACCCTTGGCAGTAAAGCGCCCAATGCCTTCATCTCAAAAATAAAAACAATGCTGATGGTATGATTTGCGAACAAGTTCGCGAATAGATGGGTCCAACAAACCGTAGATATTATCTGTGGATATTGCTTGTAGATATTGTTTGTAATTATCGTTTGGAGCCATTTTTTGTCGTGAATGGTGTGTAATGTGGGGTGCTGGGCTTGTTGTATTTTGGTTGATCGTGGTTTTTATTTTAATTGATGGCAGTAGTGGTAGGTATTAATGAATATTATATTTATTCCAAAAAGTAACAGAAAATCGAGTGCCTTCCGGTTCTCACGACAGGTCGTGTGGGGGCTTGGATTAGCATTGGTGTTCGCACCCTTGGCACTTCTGGGTGGTGGTTATTTTCTGGGTAAAAAAGAATCTGACCCTGGCCCTTGGGCCTTGGTTGATGGCTGGAAAAAAGAAATTTCCGAGCAGCGCCAACAAATTACCGTTGCCACGCGCAATGCGGCGGAAAATATTAATGGCCTGTCCCGGCGTCTGGCTCGATTACAGGCTCATGTGATTCGCCTTGATGCATTAGGCAGTCGCTTGACAGAAATCGCTGAATTAGACCAGGGGGAGTTTGATTTTTCCTCGCAACCAGCGGTGGGTGGACCAGCGGGTAGTCTTGAGGAAGAGAGCAATGCTGAGCTTCCCGATTTTATTAAGTCACTTAACACCCTGTCTGAGCAATTGGATGATCGCGCGCAACAACTGGACTTGTTAGAAACGATGTTGATGAATCAGAGTCTACAGGATGAAGTGATGCCTGCCGGGCGTCCTATCAACAAAGGCTGGACGTCATCGTTTTTTGGGATGCGTACCGACCCGTTTACTGGCCATAAAGAGCACCATAAAGGGGTTGATTTTGCAGGAAAAATGGGGAGTAATATTGTTTCCGTCGCCTCCGGCGTCGTAACCTGGGCAGGTAAGCGTTATGGTTATGGAAATTTGGTTGAAGTAAACCACGGAAATGGGTATGCAACGCGCTATGGCCATGCCCAAAAAGTTTTGGTCAAGGTGGGTGAAAAGGTGGATAAAGGTCAGATTGTGGCGCTAATGGGGTCCACGGGCCGATCTACCGGTCCGCATGTTCACTTTGAAGTCTGGCATGACGGTAAGGCGGTCGATCCAATGAAATATATTCGTACTGCCAAGAAATAGATAAAAAATTAAGCATCAGTATGACTTAATAATTCTATCTTGACGCTATCCCCGTTATAATCCTCACCTTTTCGGATAGAAAGTCACGGGGAAGGCGTTTTTCTGTGTGATTTTTGTTCAAATCTATGTTTGTAGCAATGGTTAATTGCAATTATTTGCAACTTTTGCTGATAACATCTGTTTAAATAGCATTCTGTTTTAAATAACCGTTTTAAATAACCGTCATGCGAGGGGTAACCTGGCATGGCACACTCAATCTCGTGAAAACTAGTGGGTTCAAATGGTAAGTCGCTTACTCAGTAAAGTATTCGGTAGCCGCAATAATCGGTTGCTCAAACAAATGGATAAGGAAGTCGCAAAAGTGGCGTCTTTCGAAGCCGAAATAGCGGCGTTGACAGACGAGCAACTCAAGGCAAAAACCGCCGAGTTTCGTCAACGCCTTGCCGATGGCAGCACATTATCCAGCATCTTGCCCGAGGTATTTGCCACGGTACGTGAAGGGGGTAAACGGGCGCTGAGTATGCGTCATTTTGATGTGCAACTGATTGGCGGCATGGTGCTCAATGAAGGGAAAATTGCCGAAATGCGCACTGGGGAAGGTAAAACCCTGGTGGCAACGCTGTCAGTTTACCTCAATGCACTGGAAGGCAAAGGCGTGCATGTTGTTACGGTGAATGATTATCTGGCTTCACGTGACGCGGAATGGATGGGTAAATTGTATAATTTCCTGGGCATGAGCGTTGGCGTTATTCTGTCTGGCCAGGATCACGATGCCAAGCGTGCAGCATACGCGGCCGATATTACCTATGGCACCAATAACGAATTCGGTTTCGACTATTTGCGCGATAATATGGCATTTAGCACTGAAGACAAGGTTCAGCGTGATCTGCATTATGCGATAGTGGATGAGGTCGACTCCATCCTCATTGATGAAGCCCGTACGCCGTTGATTATCTCTGGTCCTACCGAGGGTAGTCCCGAGCTGTATTCCAGTATTAACAAGTTTATTCCCAAGCTGGTGCGTCAGGCCAGCGAAGACGCAGATGACGGTGACTATTATGTTGAGGAAAAATCCAAGCAGGCGTATTTAACCGAAAACGGTCACCAAAAAGTTGAAGAGCTTATGACCGAAGCCGGATTGTTGCTGGAAGGGGAGAGTCTGTACGACGCCACTAACATTAAACTGATGCATCATTTAAACGCCGCATTGCGGGCCCATTCTTTGTTTCAAAAAGATGTGGACTATATTGTGGCAAATGATGAGGTGGTTATTGTTGATGAGTTTACCGGTCGCACCATGCCGGGTCGACGCTGGTCGGATGGATTACATCAGGCAGTTGAAGCCAAAGAGGGTGTAAAGATTCAAAACGAAAATCAGACCCTCGCCTCTATTACTTTCCAGAATTATTTTCGCCTGTACAACAAGCTGGCGGGTATGACGGGTACGGCGGATACTGAGGCATTTGAGTTTCAGCAAATCTACGCACTCGAGGTCGTGGTAATACCCACTAATCAGTCGATATCCCGAGTGGATCACACTGATTTAATCTATTTGACGCCGGAAGAAAAGTTCGATGCGATTGCTGAGGATATTAAGGATTGCCGCGAACGCAAGCAACCGGTGCTTGTCGGTACTGCATCCATTGAAACCTCGGAGTATTTGTCGTCCCTGCTGAACAATGCGAATATTAAGCACGAAGTGCTGAATGCAAAATATCATCAGCGCGAAGCGGAAATTATTGCGCAAGCGGGTAGTCCTGGTGCGGTTACCATTGCAACGAATATGGCGGGTCGTGGAACTGATATTGTGCTGGGCGGCAACCTGGAGGCAGAGTTGGAAACGCTTGACGCCAGTGATACTGCCGCCAGGGAGCAGGCCACCAAAGCCTGGCAGCTGCGCCACGATGATGTTGTGGCCTCTGGCGGTCTGCATGTGGTGGGAACCGAGCGACACGAATCCCGACGGATTGATAATCAATTGCGGGGGCGGGCAGGTCGTCAGGGTGATCCAGGTTCCAGCCGGTTTTATTTGTCACTGCAGGATAATTTGATGCGAATTTTCGCCTCAGACCGCGTCGGCGCATTAATGCAGAAGCTGGGCATGGAAAAGGGTGAGGCTATTGAGCACCCTTGGGTGACCAAGGCGATTGAAAATGCACAACGCAAGGTGGAAGGGCATAACTTCGACATCCGTAAACAATTGCTCGAATACGATGATGTGGCGAACGATCAACGTAAAGTCGTTTATCAACAACGCAGTGAATTGATGGAGACTGAAGATGTCTCCGAGACGATTGGTGCAATTCGTCATGATGTGGTCAATGAAGTGATTAACGTCTATATCCCCCCGCAAAGTATGGACGAGCAATGGGATATATCAGGGCTCGAAAAAGCACTTGAAGCGGAATTCGGTATGAATATGCCAATTGCTAATTGGCTGGAAGACGATAGTGATTTGCATGAGGATACCTTGCGCGAGAAAATTGAGCAGGTGTTGGCGGAGGCTTATAAAGCCAAGGAGGACTCAGCTGGTGGGGATGTGATGCGCCATTTTGAGAAGGCGGTTACGTTAAAAGTGCTGGATGACCAGTGGAAGGATCATCTCAGTTCCATGGACCATCTTCGCCAGGGTATTCACCTGCGGGGTTATGCACAAAAAAATCCCAAGCAGGAATACAAACGGGAAGCATTTGAGTTATTTACACAAATGCTGGATCGAATTAAGCACGAAGTGATCAATGTTATTTCGCGCGTGCAAGTGCGTGCCGAAGAGGATGTGGAAGCGTTGGAAGAACAGCACCGCAGTCAGCAGGCGACAATGAATTATGAGCATCAACAGGCGACGTCGGTAGCCGCTGGCGGTGGTGGTGGTGTTGATGCCCCACCTGCACAGGATGAGGATGACGAACGCCGACCATTCGTGCGTGATGCGCGTAAGGTCGGTCGTAATGAGCCTTGTCCTTGCGGTTCTGGTAAGAAATTCAAACAATGCCACGGAAAATTATAATCGGGTTGCCGTAAGTGGCAACCCATCGCCGGCCGCTTTATCCGCTCGACCTTGTCCGCTTGTGTGGAATTTCGCTTTGCCTTGCTTGAGCGCACTTGTCGAGCGAAAACCGCGGCTCCGGCAATGAGGATGCTCAATTGTCAACAGACCCTACTACTATTTGTTAACCTTTTTGGCGCTAAAATTTTCGGCGTTGAAAAAAATTATCTTGGGTGGTGCTTGGGTGACGATTAGTCTTTCACCTGGCCGGTGGTTGACGTTGTCGTTCGAAATGTTGGACCAAAATGATTAACTAAAGTAAGAAAAAGCCGTGAATAAAGAAAATATTAATAAGGAGTGGCTGGCAATGCAGCCCGTGGCGGGGGTGAAGCTGGGAAGTGGGGCAGCGGGAATTCGGTATAAAAATCGCGATGACTTAACCCTGTTTCAACTGCATGAGGCAGCGACTTCGGCAGCCGTTTTTACACAAAATGCCTTTTGTGCTGCACCCGTTACGGTAGCGCGAGATCATATTAATCGGGCGGCGCCGCGTTATTTACTGATTAACGCGGGAAATGCCAATGCAGGAACGGGTAAGCAAGGTATTAGCGATGCTATAGCCTGTTGCCGTGCCACAGGTGAGTTAGGCGAATGTGATGAAAGCCAGGTGTTACCCTTTTCCACTGGGGTGATTGGTGAAAACCTGCCGGTTGCGAACATTGTGCAAGCGCTACCCGCAGCGTTTAATGCTTTAAGTGAATCCGGCTGGCAATCCGCCTCAAAAAGTATTATGACCACTGATACGGTGCCTAAAGGCATTACACGCCAGGCAGAGATTAATGGGCATACGGTTACCATTACCGGTATTGCCAAAGGGGTGGGTATGATTTGCCCCAATATGGCAACTTTGTTGTCGTATGTTGCCACAGATGCAGCGATCACGGGAGAACTGTTGCTGGAATGTCTGGAAGATCTTGTGTCGAAAAGTTTTAATCGCATCAGTATTGATGGTGACACATCGACTAATGATGCGTGTGTATTGGTGGCAACCGCGCAGTCGTCGCTGGCGCTAATTGAAACCAAACAAAGCAGCGAATATGCTCAGTTTCTTAATCTGGCGTCAGAGGTGTTTGAGTTTCTGGCCAAGGCATTGGTTAGGGATGGCGAAGGGGCGACCAAGTTAGTGACGGTGGTGGTTGAACAAGGTGTGACTGAAGATGAATGCCGAAAAGTGGCTTATACAATTGCACATTCGCCACTGGTAAAAACGGCGTTATTTGCCAGTGATCCAAACTGGGGCAGAATACTCGCGGCCGTGGGGCGTGCTGGCTTGCAGGATTTGGATGTTAGCAAGCTGACGATCTTGTTAGATGAAGTTTGTATTGTCTGCGACGGCGAGCGTGATGCGAATTACACGGAGGCTCGGGGCAAGCAGGTCATGAGCCGTGATGAGATGGCGATAACCGTGCAATTAGGTCGAGGGAATGCGAGTAGCAGTGTCTGGACCTGCGACTTTTCGTATGATTATGTGAAGATAAACGCCGAATACCGGTCTTAGTCACTGACGTTGCTTCGCTGTCAGGTGCGCCGTTCATGTCACGTGTTCGGCCATTTTTGTTTTAAACAACATCGCTGGGCGAGACGCTGGACAAGCGCTGCTATTGATATATTGCTATCGGCAATGCTGACGGTGGTGCTTTCAGTAAAGCCCCCGGTGACAGGAAATTTGTCACTTCTCTCCAGAGCGCTATTGAATCAGAGCGCTATCGAAACCAATACTAATACCCAACCGGAATGATGAAGACTTCAGAGGTTCATGTCGCTGTCGCTGTGATTATTGATCAGGCACAGCATGTGCTGATAACACGGCGGCATAATCACGCGCATCAGGGTGGTTTGTGGGAATTTCCTGGCGGCAAAATTGAAGCGGGTGAATCCGTAGAGCAGGCCTTGCAACGAGAAATTGGGGAAGAAGTTGGGCTACGGGTTAATAGCTCTCAGCCGCTGATTACGTTGCGTCATGATTATGGGGATAAAAAAGTACGGTTGGAAGTCCGAAGCGTAACGGCATTTCAAGGGCAGGCAGCGGGCAAAGAAGGACAGGCATGGCAGTGGGTGCCATGTTCGCAATTACGCCAATATGAATTCCCGGCAGCAAACCAGGCGATTATTGATGCAATACAATTGCCCGATCACTACTTAATTACGCCGGAGCCTGGTCATAATCCAGGTGATTTCCTGACTCAATTTGACGCTACGTTGCGTCATCATCCCTCTATTCGTCTGGTGCAGTTACGTGCAAAGCAACTGGGTGACCAGGAGTATAGGCAGCTTGCTGAGCAGGTTATTGCGAGGTGCCATGCAAAGGGAATAAACGTAATGCTGAATGCCGAACCTTCCCTGGTCGTCGATGTTGGTGCAGATGGTGTACATTTGACGAGTCAGCGTTTAATGGCGTTGCGTTCCCGGCCTTTACCAGCGCAATATTGGCTTGCTGCGTCCTGTCATAATGAAGTGGAAATTTGCCATGCGATAAAAATAGGGGTGAATTTTGTGGTGTTGGGGCCTGTTCTTGCCACTAATAGTCATCCAGGTACTCCCGCGCTGGGATGGAGTCATTTTGGTCATCTGGTTGAGGTTTCATCGATACCGGTGTATGCGCTGGGCGGTATGAGGGCTCAGCAGGTGAATACGGCAAAAGCGTGGGGCGCTCAGGGTATTGCCGCAATTAGTGGATTTTGGCCATCGGATGGTATTCTGTAGCTGATGTGTTAGGTTAAAGCCGTGAATGATTCCGGTATAAGGGTTACCTCTAGGGCATTTGGGGAGTTTTACAAGGCTTGGATTTGCAGAGCCAAGACTCGATGGCCTGGACGTTCTGGTTTTATAATATGAATGCCAGGGGGATTATGGACTGTACCGATTTATACCGCCAGGGCAAGGCGGCGCATGCCAGAACTAAACATCTAATCATGGTCTTGTTTAATAACTGTCTTTTTCACCTTGGCTTGGCGGCATAAATTCATCCACGGGTTCACCCGCAATCCGATGGGATTCGCCAGCCCATTCCCCCAGGTCGATCAGTTTACAGCGTTCGCTGCAAAAAGGTCGCCAGGGATTTCCGGTGTCCCAGGTGGCAATTTTTTCACAGGTAGGGCATTTCACAGTATTCATTGTTTTAAGGACTCGTGCCGGTTAAGAGGTATTTGCCGCTCAACCCAGATGGGTCAGTCGAGGGCTTAAAAACCACCTAAAAAATTGAAGTAAAAATGAAAAGTAGTGGTCTCGTGCTCACCCCTTGGGTGAATCCAAAAACGCTACCGCGATTGCTATCCAGTCTCAGTGCTGTGTTCCTTGTCAGGGTCTATGGTCTATAAAGAAAGCCATTGCCTGCGGAACATGCCCAGTACTGTCTGCCCGTTGAGATCAACTAACAAGCCGGTGTTCAACTGATCAATCTAGGTTCAAACTACGCACTGCATTGTAGGTGTATTGATGGGCAGAATACAAGTGCAAATTCCCAGGTCGAAGCAAACCGACGATAGGGTATTGGTTACGTTATTGTGTGATCATCTGGCGCCAACCTATTTTTTTGTCGTGTAGCCGACAGATAATGTCTGGGCATGCATTATCCTAGATTCCGCAGTTGATCGCTACAAAAGGCCATTAACCGCTCAATGAACCTTCAGTTTGTTAGCATTTATCGGCTCAGCCATTGGGTGAAGAGGCTACGACAAGCACACTCTACAGGCGGTTCTACTGCGGAATCTTGGTTTATAAAATACAGCAACTGAGGTCGAAATTGACATTTTGCTGGGTTGGCATTGCCCTGGGGTGTTGGGTTGCGTCCAGAAAACGTATGGTAAACCGATGCTTGCCTCCGCTGAATTCAACAAAATAGATGGTGTTTTGCGGTAAAGTGACGCTGATGAGTTGGCATGGAATTTTGGAATCCAGCGTTTGACTGTATACCCCGTTTTGAGCAAGTTCATGCTTGGCGGTGTTGCTTTCGCGGACCAGTTTGAGTGCGATTTCTATGGCATACCGTAATGGGTTAAAGGGCTGAAACCATTGGTGAAGGTCTTGTGATCGGGTTTTTGGGGATTGTGCCAGCCAGTAACGGTAGGCGGGTAAATCAAAGTCACATAAACCACCGGCAATACTGTTGCGTTGTTGCAGCACTTTAAACAACTCCACCTCTTTTAAGGCTTGATCGATGGGGCCATTGATCGCACGTAGTTTTGCGGCAGTTTCTTTAATAGATGATAAAATTTCGTCCAGTCTGCCTTGCTCGATGTCAGTGGCATTTTTCAGCGGGTTAAGGGTTGCCGTGATTCGGTCCAGTTCCTTGAGCCCTTCTGATTTTATATCGATGCGACTGACAACATTGATAATGTCGAGGATTGCACCAAGCGCTGTGTGGCTGTCCACTGCAGCGGGTGAGGAGATGTTATGTTTGACTAAATCAAATAAAAACTCCAAACGTAAAAAAAAGCGATAACGCTCATTGAGTGGGTGTTCAAATTTAATGCTTTTTGTTGTGTTATGCGTTGTTGTCACGGGGAGTCTGTTTTGCCCTGAGTCTATGTGAATTGTGCTTCGGTGAATGTTAATGCTTCAGGGCGCTAATTTTGCTATTTAGTTAAAAATTAAGCAACCCTTGACGGGAATTAGTCATAAAAATTATAGATATTGTGGCTTAGATGGCTTATTTAGGGATTATCAATAATGATGGCTGTATGATATTCGTCCAATATTTTTAATTATTGTGCGAGTTTTAGGTATTGTTGATGAAGTTTTTCCACTTGAGTTCGAAGCGCTGGTAAATTCGCTGTATTATCAATGATGTCGTCCGCGGCGGCGAGGCGGGTTTCACGATCAACCTGGGTGGCCATAATTGCGTTAATTTGTTGTTCCGTTACCTTATCCCGTTGTTTTGCCCGATTCAGTTGCAGTGTTTGAGGGGCGTCCACTACCAACACACGATCGAGCAGGGTTTGCCAGCCTTTTTCCAGTAATAAGGGGATGACCGCAATGCAATACGGTGCGTTGGTTTCGCCCATTGATAATAACAATTGTTGTCGTATCATAGGGTGCAAAATAGTTTCCAGTTTTTCCCGTAGCTGAGAATCGTCAAAAACCAATTGTCTGAGTTGGACTCGATCCAGATGCCCCGTTTCGTCAATAATTGCAGCGCCAAAAATCGCTTTGATTTGCTCGAGTGCCACTTGACCTGGCTCTACCAGTTGCCGCGCAATAACGTCGGTATCAAATACAGGTACCCCCAATTGTGTGAATAATTCGGCAACAGTACTTTTGCCGCTACCGATCCCACCGGTTAAGCCAATACGCAGCATTCCTAACGCCAATGACGCAAGGGGTTGTGTCGATCTGGGTTTTTATCGAATGCCGGCAACATTAAAATATACCTGGGTTATTTGATCGCCCCACAATAAGTAGATCCAGCCTGCGATTGCCAGGTAGGGGCCAAATGGTATTGGGATGTTTTTATCGCGACCGCGAAACAAAATCAGGGCGATACCAATGGCTGCGCCGACAAATGACGATAATAAAACAATACCGGGCAGTGATTGCCAGCCCATCCAGGCGCCCAGCATGGCTAGTAACTTAAAATCGCCGTAACCCATTCCTTCTTTGCGGGTAAGCAGTTTGAAGGCCCAATACACGCCCCATAATGATAAATAGCCGGCAATAGCGCCAATCAGGCTGGAGGTGCTATCGGTAAACAGGGCGCCAATATTGAGCAGTAACCCTATCCACAATAGGGGGAGGGTGATATCGTCGGGCAGCAGTTTGTGGTCAAAATCAATAACGCTTAATGCAATTAAGGACCAGGTGAGTATAAGTGCCGCGGCGCATTGCAAGGAAAACCCAAAATGCCAGGCAACGATGACGGATAATAGGCCTGTGCTGGCTTCTATGATGGGATAACGGCTGGAGATTGGCGTTTTACAGCCTGCGCAGCGGCCTTTTAAGGCGAGGTAGCTTATTACCGGAATGTTTTCCACGGCAGTGATGGCATGGCCACATGCCGGGCAGGCAGAGCGGGGTACCATAAGGTTGTATTTTTCAGTGGCTTTCCCCAATGGAGGATTGGTGGTCGCTGCACTAACCGCGCTTTGGTCAATTGTGCCAGCGTCGTCGTTCTGGCTGCGCTCTAATTTTGCGTTATCCAGATTTTGCTCATTCTGATCCTCGTTTTTGGGGTTTTCGTTGTCTAAATGGTTGTTCTCGAGGTAATCCAGACACTGCTCACGCCATGCTTTGTGCATCATTTGGGGTAGGCGGTGAATTACCACGTTTAGAAAACTGCCGACGATCAAGCCTAAAATGCCGGCGCAGCTGAGGAGGAAAGGCGTGTTGGATGCTAACGCTTGGCTTAGGGTCATTGGTTTATGGGCTTTGAATAGTTGCTAACAAGTGTTAGTCGTTATGTTTTTGTTCGTGGGTAACGGCGCATTGTATTTTTCGTATATCGTATCTTCCGCATTACGTTAACGTCATGCGGAAGATACGATTGCGGCGATACTTCTCGTTGCAATGTGTCTCTATAGTATTTAATGCTGACGTTTACTGATATATGTCAGGCATTGTTTAAACCACTTCACCCATTTTAAAGATGGGTAAGTACATGGCAACCACCAGGCCACCAATCAAGATACCCAAAACGGCCATAATTATGGGTTCGAGCAAGGCGCTCAGGCCATCCACCATATTGTCCACTTCTTCTTCATAAAAATCCGCGACCTTTGATAACATACCATCGACCGAACCGGTTTCTTCGCCAATGGCAAGCATTTGCACCACCATATTAGGAAACAGGGATGACGCTTTCATGGAAACATTCATTTGGGTGCCGGTAGCGACTTCATCGCGCATCTGTAAGATGGCATCACCGTAAACACTATTACCGCAGGCATCTGCGACGGTTTCAAGGGCTTCAACCAGTGGCATCCCGGCCGCAAACATGGTGGCTAAGGTACGGGCAAACCGTGCAATGGTGGCTTTCATAACGATTTCGCCCAGAATGGGGATTTTTAACACCACGCGGTCCATCAACAGGTTGAACTTGGTGGAGCGTTTTTTCAATTCAATTAGTCCATAGACGCCGGCCCCCAATGCGCCGAATATGGCCCACCACCATTCCTGAAATATTTTTGATAAGGTAACAACGAAGAGCGTTAGAGCGGGAAGGTCGGCGCCAAAACCTTGAAACATAGATTCAAATTGGGGAATAACGAATATCAAAAGTATCGCAGTGATAATAAAGGCAACAACAACGATTGCGACTGGATAGAATAACGCTTTTTTGATTTTACCTTTAATGGCTTCGACTTTTTCTTTGTAAGTGGCAATTTTGTCCAGCAGGGTTTCCAAAATACCGGCTTGTTCACCCGCGTGTACCAGATTACAGAATAAGTCATCAAATTGTAGGGGGTGTTTGCGTAACGCCTCGGCCAATGCGGTGCCACTTTCCACTTCAGCTTTAATGGACATAATCAGTTCCTGCATGCTGGGGTTATCATGGCCGCGTCCTACAATTTCGAATGCCTGAACCAGGGGTACGCCGGCTGACATCATGGTGGCAAGCTGCCGGCTAAATACAGAGATATCTTTTGAGGTGATTCTTTTCTTTTTTGAACCAAATAATGAAACCGGTTTTTTCTTTACCTTTAAGGGCGTGATGCCCTGACGGCGCAAATCCGCCTTAATGAGGGCCATGTTGTTGCCCGTGGATTCACCCTTGACACGTTTGCCTTGTTTGTTGGTCCCTTCCCACAAAAAGGCACCGACTTTGGGTGCTGCTTTTGTTGCTGCTTTTGCCATGAATTGATCCTTGGTTGAACCCAGAGGTTAATCTTTGGTTACGCGATTAATTTCTTCGAGCGACGTGAGCCCCTGGCGTATTTTAAGTAACCCGGATTGGCGCAGGTCGTTGATGCCCTCTGCCAGTGCCTGGTCCGCCAACTGGATGGCGTTGCCACCTTCCATAATGATGCGGCGCATTTTGTCTGAAATTTTCATCACCTGGTAGATGCCCACCCGGCCTTTATAACCACCGTTGCATTGATCGCAGCCCACCGGGCCATATATTTTAAGCGTACCGATTTCCTCTGCGTCAAAGCCTTCATCGATTAATGTCTGACGGGGAATGTCCCTCACTTGCTTGCAGTTATTACATAATCGTCGCGCCAGCCGTTGCGCAATAATTAGCTCAACAGAGGATGCAATATTATACGCAGGAACCCCCATATTCATCATACGGCTCAGGGTTTGCGGTGCATCATTGGTATGCAAGGTGGATAATACCAGGTGACCGGTTTGCGCTGCCTTAATGGCTATTTCAGCGGTTTCGAGGTCGCGAATTTCACCGACCATAATAACGTCGGGATCCTGGCGTAGAAACGCTTTCAATGCAGCAGCAAACGTTAATCCAACCTTGGGGTCCACGTTTACCTGGTTAACACCGGGTAAGTTTATTTCCGCCGGGTCTTCTGCGGTGGAAATATTACGGTCTTCAGTGTTTAAAATATTTAATCCTGTATAAAGCGATACGGTTTTACCACTACCTGTGGGGCCTGTGACCAGAATCATCCCTTGTGGTTTTGCCAGGGCATTTAAATACAATTCCTTTTGGTCTTCTTCGTAGCCTAGCGCGTCGATACCCAGTTGTGCGCTGGCAGGGTCCAAAATCCGTAGTACAATTTTTTCCCCAAATAAGGTGGGGCAGGTATTCACACGAAAATCGATGGCGCGGTTCTTGGATAGTTTCATTTTCATGCGACCATCCTGGGGAACGCGCCGCTCGGAAATATCCAGGCGTGATAAAACCTTTAAGCGGGCCGCCAGGCGTTTGTTTAAAGTAACCGGTGGGGTGGCCACTTCGTTTAAAATCCCGTCCCGTCGGGTACGTACCCGGTAATACTTTTCGTAGGGCTCAAAGTGTACATCGGAGGCACCAGTATTAATGGCATCTAGCAACACTTTGTTTACAAAGCGTACTACCGGTGCATCATCAAGATCGACGTCGGAGCCCGTATCGGCATTCGGGTCTTCATCCCCCATCATGTCTAAATCATCTAAATCGCCATCCAGGTCCTTTAATGAGGTGTCGCTGTCAGTCATCGCCTTTTCGATGGCGAGCTGTAATTTGTCCTCCTCCACCAGAATGGCTTCGGTATTTAGGCCGGCATGGAATTTGATTTCGTCTAGAGCAGTGAGATTGGTAGGATCAGAAACCGCAATAAATAAACGGTTGCCCCGCTTGAATAATGGCAGGCCGTGGTGTTGACGCACCAGTTTTTCATCCACCAGGCGTATCACGTCGGGATCAAGGTCAACTGCAGCGATATCCAGCAGCGGGACGCCAAATTCATGAGACGCTGCGGCTGCGAGGTCTTCGCTCCCCATTAGTTTTTGCGCCACTAGATAGGACACTATGGGGGTTTTCTTCTTTTGTGCCTGCTCCTGCGCATTCAAGGCATCGGTTTCAGATAGGAGGCCGTCAAGTACTAGCTTTCTTGCCAGCCCGTTTAAATTCACATGTGCATTTGGAGTTGCCATTATCTATTAGGTCGAAGTGTAATTCGGAATTTCATCTATACTAGAATTTTGTGTTGATGACAAATGTAAATATTGCTCAATTATTAGTCGAAATAATGATCTCACCCACTCCGCAACAGAGATATCATTATCAATGGTGCGGGATCAATTCGCTGCTACGTGCTTTATGGCTAAGGGCTAATTACTTTAAATTCAATGGACTAAACAGTAATGTCACATTTGACCAAGGGAAGCTGCTTAGTCTTAATAGGTACTAGTTTTTATCGGCAGTTTTGGCTTGTTATTTAGATTGATTCCTTTAAAAAAATAATGTTAATTCGACATCTTTCAGTAAGATATAGTATTTTCGGCAACGGCTGTGCGAGAATAAATGTAATTGAGTACCCAAATATTATAAGTTTAGGAAGCTAAAACATTACGAGAAGAAATATTTAGATTACAAGCTATAGGTTTGCTTTGTCATAAATCGCTATATGAGTGGTTGGCAAGTATACATCGTAATCTTGCTTCAGGTGCTTTTGTCAAGTTCGTTGTAGTTTACTAGAAGGTCATTAAAGATAGCAGCACTTTGTTCCCACGTTTGTGGTGTATAGCTAATGCAGGATGAAGTTAACGTGTTTTTAATCGCTTGGTATAGCGCTTCTGGATCATCTGCTTTTACCAACAGGTCGGGATAATCGCCCAAAATCCAGCGGGTCGCAGGTGTTTCCGTAGCAACCACTGGTACTTGGCAGCTCATTGCCTCATATAACTTGACAGGGTAGCTGTAGCTGCCAAATTTAGAAACGCGATTGATCACTGTCAAGACATTTACACTGTTTAATACCGAGACTACCTTTTCGTCTGATAAATAACCAAGCCAGTGAATATTACGCGGAAGCTTAATTTTGTTTTCCTTTCTACCGCTGAGTACGAGGCCAAGATTGCTAAATTCTTGCTTCAATTCTGCATAGACATCAAATAGAATGTCTATGCCTCTAATGGCACTAATAGATCCACAATAACCAATTAGTAATTTGTCGAGTGGCAGGCCCAGACTATTTCTCGCGTCCTGCTTGTCTATCGGGGAAAATATAGGATCGGCTGCCATTGGAACAACAACGGTAGGTTTATTTAAACGCTGCTGTCCTAAAAGTGCGGCCAAGTTGGGTCCGGCAGCAGTGACTAACGTTGCTTTTGAAACGGAATCTCGCCAAAGGTGGTGTAAAGGTTTTAACCACGGAATATAGCTTTCATAGTTGTCGTAGGCGTCAATTAACGAAGGAATATTGTATTTTGAGCCTAGCTTTTGGGCTAATATTCCAAAGTAGGTATCGGAAAATCCGATGATCCAATCTGGATTAATCTTCTCGACCAGTTGCTTTATCTGGCGAATGTAAGTTAATGGACCTTTTGGTAATAAACTTACCGATGACCAATTAATTCCATTTTTTTTAATTTCTACCGTAGGTTCATGCTGATAATTTAGCAGTAGTAAATATACTTCATGCCCATATTGTGAGAGTAAATGTGGTATATAAAAAAAACGACCATAAGGTCTAGTGAATAAATCTCTTCCCATCGGCCTGCGTTTGCACAAAAACACTAGTTTCACTATATTGCATCCATTTTCTGAATTGTCTGGCTATATTTGTTTTGTAGAGTCAAAATAATTTCCTTATGGCATAAAACATGCTGTTGAATTGTTTGCTATGTATTTGAATATTCAATGAATATACCGGCCATGGTCAAGAATGCTAAATTTGTTTGTTGTGAACAATTATCATAATTTTATTAGCCAACTACTGCTGTAGGAAACATCCATGAGTTTAGTAATCAGTTTATCCGCTATGTTTGGCGCGAGACGAAATTTCTCATCAAAACTAATCACTACTGATAAGCTGCACCAAACTTTGCTCTACACTATATTGAGTTGTGTGCCATCTTCCTCTAATTAATTAAAGCTGCTGTGTGAATGATGTTCTTCGAGAAGAAAGTTGATTTTCTAAATATTGAAGGGTGCGTAATAAGTTCTATGTACAATTAATAATGAAAGAAGAAAAAGATTATTTATCTAATACTTCGTGGCTAATTCTGGAACGCGTTACACGACTGAGCCTAGTTTTAGTCGTTGGCGTTTTTCTTGCCCGGTATTTAGGTCCAGAAAAATATGGTGTTTTGAGTTATTGTATTAGTTTTGTTGGTATGTTTTCGGCTATAGCCTCTCTTGGGCTTGATGGCATAGTTGTTGAAAAATTAGTTAATGCGAGAAATAACTATAAGAATCTTTTAGGTACGGTTCTAGTTTTAAAGTTTTTGGGAGCACTTTCAGTTTTTTTGATTACTATATTTGCTTCGTTTATATTTAATAATAGTACATTTGAATCTTTTCTAATAATTATTATAGCCACTGCGCTTATTTTTGATTCAATATGCGTTATAGATCTATATTTCCAGGCAAACGTACAAGGGCAATATATTGCAAAAGCAAAAATAACTCAAATAGCAATTTCAACATTACTAAAATTTTTAATGATTTACTCTAATGCAGAGCTGTATATGTTTGCATTGCTTATTTTGGTAGATTCTTTCATATTAGCGGTTTGCTACTTATACGTATTTCAGTTTCAGGCAAAAAAACAGTTATCGTTTGATTTTTCCGTCGTACTGGCAAAAAAATTACTTTTCGCATCGAAGGCACTAATCTTCGCGGACGTAATAATATCGATTCACACGCGTATCGACCTAGTAATGTTAAAATACATGTTAGGTTTACGCGAAGTTGGGATTTATCGCGCTGCGACCACATTAAATGAGGCCTGGTATTTTCTTCCAATGGTAATATCGGCATCAATTTTCCCGTTATTGGTTTCGGCAAAAAAAAAGGATGAATCCGAATATTTGGATAACCTGCAGAAGTTATTTAACTTAATGGTTTGGATGGCGCTCGCAATAACAATTACAGTTATTTTATTTGCAGACGAAATTTGTTTTTTCTTATATGGGGCAGAATACTTAGGTGCTAGTGACGTCATGAGAATACAAATTATGAGCTGTGTGTTTGTGTTTTTGGGTGTTGCGAGCGGGAAGCAGTTTCTAATTGAAAAAACCTATAGCTTTGTGTTTCAACGTGTATTATTAGGAGTATCCGTGAATATATTGTTAAATTTATATCTAATACCTAAATATAATATTAACGGCGCTGCATTTTCTACTGTAATTTCGCATTTTGTTTCATCATTTCTTTTTGACGTCATGCAACCCAAGACGCGAGTACTATTTTTTATGAAGATAAAATCGTTGTTATTTATAGATAAACGAATGTTTTCCAGAAAACTACGATAATGTAAGGAGTTAAGTTCAATGTTTTCAAATTCAAAAATCCCCGAATATCTAGACCGCCTCGAGCATGATGGTTTTGTCGAAATATCAGACTGTTTAGATCACGGGATTTTAGAGCGTGTTAATGCGGTGGTTGAGCGTCCTCTTAATCAACTTACTATCAATGGCAAGCGTGGATTTGTCGAGACTCGTAACACACGCTTTTTGTTTGAAACTTTTTTTTGGGGGAAAGATATCATCGATATATATACAAGCCCGAATCTAATTCAGCTAGCAGATACCTTTGTAAATAGCGAAGTACATATATCCAATCACCGGATTTATCGCACGTTTCCATGTAAGACAAAAAAAATGGCATGGCACATTGATAATAAAATTGATGAATATGACAATGAACAAGAGCGATTTGTAACAACCGTCCTTCCTGATGAAAAAGGGTTGATCATTATAGTCTATTTAAGTGACGTGAACGATGGTGGTCTTCAGCTTGTTAAGGGCAGTCACTTGTGGAGCAGTGGTAACAAAGAAGTTTGGTCTAACGAAGAACTTAAAAGCAGCACTGAAAACATTATAACGTTTAATGAACGCAAAAAAGGCACAGCTATTATTTACGATTATCGTTGTGTACATCGAGCGAAACCCTATAGAACGGGACCTGCTCGTACATCATTATTTGGCCAATTTTCTTCGAATAATTCTCCAACTGGGGAGCCAATTCTATTAAGTACCTCCGATATTCCGTTCCTCAATGACATACAAAAACGTGTGCTAAATTTTGGGGAAAATCCCACCACCCAGAATTGGCCTATTGGATCAAAACCACAGAATATAATTAGTTTTTCAAAATACTTGGTAAATTCTTAAATGCGTTATTTTCTTACTGATCCTACTTCGCATAAGGTGGGCGGAGTTGTTGCTAATATAGGTGACGAAATTATAAAAGAGGCAATTAGCTTGGCTCTTCAGTCTTGTATGGACTATTCCAGGTGGGTGGATATTGACAAAGCTGATATATCTTTAAAAGATAGTGTCATCATACTTGCCGGCGCAAATATACTTTCAAACCGTCCGTTTCTTAATAAGAATGTTTGGCGGCCTCGTTTGTTGGATTATGTACATTCGAATTTTGTTGTTTTGTTCGGGGTCGGTTGGTGGCAGTATCAGAAGCAGACAGATATTTTTACGAAAAAATTTTATCAACGATTCCTTATGCGCGACAATGTGTTTCATAGCGTAAGAGATTCATATACAGAATCAAAATTACGTAATTGTGGTATTACAAATGTGTTAAATACCAATTGCCCAACTATGTGGGCCCTCAATAGCCAATACAATTTCCCCACCGGACCTGCTAAAAAAGTCATAATTACACTTACAGACTATGCGAAACAGCCTGAATGTGATCGCTTCCTAATAGATTTCGTGTTGCGCAGTTACGAGGAAGTTTACTTTTTCCCGCAAGGTGTTGGTGATGTCGAATATTTATCGCTTTTAAGTTCAAAAGATGGATTAAATAAAATTATTAAAATAAATCCCTCATTGGAAAGCTACGATAGAGTACTAGAAAGTGAAAACGTCGACTATATCGGAACTCGTCTACACGGAGGAATTCGGGCTCTGCAAAAAGGGAGGCGACCTTTGATTATTGCTGTTGACAATCGTGCTCAGGAAATAGCGAAGGATACCGGAATTACTGTGGTTTCTAGAGAGAAAATTCAAACAATATTACCTGCTTTAGTAGATAGCGTGGATAATATAAATGTTAATTTAAATAAAGAAAACATAAGCTTATATTTAGAATCCTTGATAAGATTCTTAACAAATAATTAGGATAGAAAGCGTGACGAATGATTTTGGATGATTATCCTGTTGTTAGTCTACTTTAAGTTTTACTGCGGATTGCAGCGTAGACCAATTAGTGCACAGGGAAATAGCCAAGGGCTAACGATAACATAATTGTCTCCTGGTTAAGTGTTTTAGTTATTGTCGACAAGGAATATTGAGTGAAAAGGCTTATTAAATCTGTGTTGCCGCCGTTTCTGTTGGTGTTTATTAAAAAAATATTGGGCAAAAAAGTTAGCATCGTTTTTGAAGGTGACTACTCCGAATGGAATGCTGCTGTAGAGCAGAGTATAGGGTTTGACAGTGACTATATTCTTTCCAAAGTGCGTAGTGCAGCTTTAAAAGTTAAGCAAGGTAAGGCGGCATTTGAGCGGGATGCCATCGTTTTTAATAATCCGGAATATCGTTGGCCATTGCTGTCAATTCTTTTATATATTGCGCTTCTGAATAGGAAACTACATCTTTTAGACTTCGGAGGATCACTGGGTAGTTGTTACTTTCAACATATTAAATGGTTGGCGTCGATTCAAGACCTATGTTGGAGCATTGTGGAGCAAAAAAAATTCGTGGAAAGTGGCCGTCGGGAATTTGAATCTGATCAGCTAAGGTTCTATTGCAGCATTGATGAGTGCCTTGAATCTAGGGGAGAACCCAATGCTGTGCTATTTTCCAGTGTGCTTCAGTATCTCGAAAATCCTTATAAAACGCTTGACGAAATTGCGTACCACCGTATTTCCTATTTGATTATTGATCGATTGGCGTTGATTAATGGTAGCAGAGATAGAATCACCGTGCAGCATGTTCCGGCGTCTATCTATAAAGCCAGTTATCCGGCGCGATTTTTTAGTGAAGATAGTCTAATTGAGTATTGTGAAAAACTGGGTTACGAAAAACTATTGGACTTTAAAGGTGATGACCGAATCAATGGGTGGAGTTATTTTAAGGGTATTGTATTTGTCTGGCGCGGTAAATGAATATAGCGTCTAAGTTAAAATATATTTATAGAAGGCAAATGTTTTTCCCTACTTTTCTGGGGATGATTATCAACCCATACTATTTTGCCAGAAAAGGGTTGGCAAAGCATATTGGGGAGTTTGGTGGTCATATTTCGGGGCGTGTGCTGGATATAGGCTGCGGTAGCAAGCCTTATGAAGAAGTTTATGCTGCAGATGAATATGTTGGGCTTGAATACGATACGCTAAAAAACAGGAAAAATAAGGCTGCAGACTATTATTACGATGGGAGGAAATTTCCCTTTGATCGGGATACATTTGATTCTGTTGTTGCAAACCAGGTATTTGAACATGTTTTTCGCCCAAATGAGTTTATGAAGGAAATAAACCGTGTGCTTAAACATAAGGGTATTTTGTTGATGACAGTACCCTTTGTTTGGGATGAACATGAACAGCCCTATGACTATGCGCGTTACACCTCTTTTGGCTTGCGTTCGTTATTAGCGGAACATGGGTTTAAGGTCCTTGAGCAACGAAAAAGCATTGATGATATAAGCGTGATTTTTCAACTAATAAATGTGTACATATTTAAAATGATATCGGCAAGAAAACCATATACTAGACTCATCGTTACACTGTTGATGATGGCGCCAGTTAATATCATTGGGGCTGTTGTCGCATTTTTATTACCCCGTAACTCAGATCTCTATTTAGATAATATAGTATTAGCGAGAAAAGATAATGAAGCAGATATTCAATAGAAAAAATGTGTTGATTACTGGAGGTGCTGGCTTCATTGGTTCATCGCTGGCGCGAAGGCTGGTAGATTATGAAGCCAATGTAACCGTTGTGGATTCAATGATTCCTGAGTTTGGCGGAAATCTGTTTAATATTCATAATATTCGTAATAAAATCAATTTTAATATTACTGATGTGCGCGATAAAAATGCCATGCATTATCTGGTCAAGGGGCAAGACTATTTATTCAATCTCGCTGGTCAAACAAGTCATATGGATTCAATGCATGATCCCTTTACCGATCTTGACATAAACGCAAAGTCTCAGCTCTCAATTCTTGAGGCTTGCCGCAGCTATAACCCGGGAATTCGTATAGTTTTTGCCAGCACTCGCCAAATATATGGCCGGCCACAATACTTACCTGTTGACGAAAAGCATCCAATTGTTCCCGTTGATGTAAATGGTATCAATAAAATATCGGGTGAATCATATCACCTGCTTTATCATCAGGTTTATGGGATGTCGACAAGTGCATTACGTTTGACAAATACTTACGGGCCCGGAATGCGGGTTAAAGATGCCAGGCAAACGTTTGTAGGTGTTTGGGTTCGACGATTAATTGAAGGTATGCCGTTTGAGGTTTGGGGTGGAGATCAGCTGCGCGATTTCAACTATGTTGATGATGTCGTGGATGCATTTCTTATGTCGGCAAGTCAAGACGTGGCTTTAGGCAAAGTCTACAATTTAGGATCAAAAGAGGTTATTACCTTAAAGGGATTGGCTGAAAAAATGGTGGAGCTTAGCGGCGGTGAGTTTGTTATTAAGTCGTTCCCTGAGGATAGAAAAAAAATTGACATTGGCGATTATTATTCAAATTATAATTTGATAAGCAACCAATTAGGTTGGGAACCTAAAGTATTACTGCGAGAGGGGCTGGCTACAACACTTAATTATTACAGAGATAATATCGGTAGGTATATCGAATGATACCTCAATGTAATCCAAAAGCTAGCTATCTAACACTAAAATCGGAAATAGATAGTGCGGTTGCTCGTGTATTAGAGAGTGGATGGTATGTGTTGGGGGCTGAATGTGAAAGCTTTGATAAAGAGTTTGCAAAGTACCACCGTGTGCCATATGGGCTTGGTGTCGCAAGTGGAACAGATGCATTAGAAATTGCACTGCGCGCGCTTGGGACTACTTATGGCGACAAAGTGATAACGGTATCTCACACTGCTGTCGCGACAGTATCAGCGATAAGTAGAGTTGGTGCAACACCAATGTTCGTAGATATTACCAGTAACTTTACGATGGACCCAATGCAACTCGAAGCGGTACTTAAAACACAGAATATAGATGATGATATTAAAGCAATTATTGTTGTCCATCTCTATGGGCTTCCTGCTGATATGTCAGCAATTATGAATGTGGCAGAGAAATTCAATGTTCCTGTAATTGAGGATTGTGCACAAGCACATGGGGCTAAACTTGCTGGTAAGTTAGTAGGCACTTTTGGTATTGCAGGTTGTTTTAGTTTTTATCCGACAAAAAATTTGGGCGCTTTGGGTGACGGAGGTTCGATAATAACTCAACATCGAGATTTTCATGAAAAGTGCACTTTAATTCGACAGTATGGGTGGAGAGAACGATATATTAGCACTATGGAAGGTATTAATAGTCGCCTGGATGAAGTTCAAGCGGCTGTTTTGCGAGTCAAACTATTAGATTTGGATAACTCAAATGGTAGAAGAAGGGATATTGCAAACATTTATTTTAATAACTTAGATTCAGAACGGCTGACGTTGCCAATGCAAACTGAGGATGCTTATCACGTTTACCATCAATTTGTTATTATGTGTAACAATAGAGATATATTGAGGGAGCAACTGGCAAATGATGGTGTCGGCACTGCAATCCATTATCCGCTACCAGTGCATCAACAGGGAGCTTATTTGAAAAAGAAACATGCGCCACTATCTTTATTAAAAACCGAAAAGGTTTGTAAACAAATATTAAGTTTACCGATGTATCCTGAATTGACAGACAATCAAGCACGTGAAATATGCGATAAAATTAATTCCGCAATAATTAGCGTTGTTTAGTATTATAATATGTACTTTTTTTGTACGTATTTTGATAAAAACTATCTTCCACAGGGAATAGCATTATTCAATTCCCTGAAAAAACACAGTGATGATTTTACGCTATTGGTTCTTTGTTTGGATAATGAAACATTTAACATAACCAGTAAGCTCGGTCGCACGCACCAAGAATTGAAAGCAATACCCTTATTGAAGCTTGAAAATTGGGATAAGGATCTTCTAATAGCAAAACGAAATAGGAGTGTAATCGAGTATTATTTTACACTTAGCCCAATTTTGCCGTTATATATATTAGATAACTTTGGTGATGTGGATATTGTTACATATCTTGATGCGGACCTGCTGTTTTATTCGAATCCAAAGAAAATCTATGACGAATTAGGTGATGCTTCAATTCTAATTGTTGAACATCGATTCGCTGATCCTCTAAAACATCTCATCAAATATGGACGATTTAATGTGCAATATCAAAGTATCCGACGAGACGAGCAGGGAATGCGCTGTTTAAATCGATGGAGGGAGCAATGCCTGGAATGGTGTTACGATTATCTTGAGGATGGAAGATATGCGGATCAAAAATATTTAGATGACTGGCCTGATCGATATGATCAACTTGTTGTATCACATCAAAAGGGAGTGGGGGTTGCTCCATGGAATATCGGAGGATATAAGCTCGGGCTTAATAAACAAAAGTTCTTTGTGGACGATGAGAAGTTGATTTTTTATCATTTCCAGGGTTTGAAGAAAATGCATGGAAGGCTTTATGCCACTAACCTTAGCGAATGCAGAGTAAGCCATTTTAAAAAAAATTTAGTTGCACTGTATTACGACTACCTTACAAAGCTCAATGAGGCTTCATTATTGTTAGGTGACTATGGATATACCGTTATCACTAGTGATATTAGGCATAAAATTTCTTATATGTATTTTGTTAAGAAATTCCTTTTTATGAATCTAATTCTTGGTCCCAAGGAAGAGAGTTAATACCTTATTTCAATATGTCGATTTAATATCGATAAAAATTGAATGTGTAAAGGTTTGGGGTGAGGATAGGGTCAATTAATAATGTGTCGTGTTAATGAGTGTTATTTATCATTTTGTGATCGAACTCGACATAAATGATAAATTTGGTATTGCCAGGATAGTGGCCAGATTAAAAGTAGAGTAGCTTGGATGATGCGTAAGGGAATCAAGAGCCATGGTTTTCTAATCATCCAGCCGAGATTAAATACATGTAGATCTTTCCATCGTTTAATAACGGTTAAGCCAGCATTGTTAAACATATTTTCCCACTCATCTAGAGAGCGGATTGTTTCCCTTATAGAAGCCTGATTAGTCCCTTTATAAAGGCCAAGTTTATAAGTTAAAAACCCTGAATTTGGTACTAAAATTAAAACAAAGGCATCTTTTTTGGAAACTCTAACAATTTCTTTTAATGCCTTTTCCTGATCCAGAAAATGTTCTAGAGACCCAAGGCATGTAACCAAGTCAAATTTATCAGTGTCGTACTGTAAATTTTCAGCTACGCCCACACTAAATTCTCCAGAGGGTATTCGTGTTTTGCAGTTGTTGATCGCTTTTTCGGAAATGTCTGTACCGTAGGGGATAGCACCAATTTGTTCTACGGCGCTTAACCATTCACCAGAACCACACCCTATGTCTAATACTCTTTGATCTTTTTTAATGCCGAGTATTTTGGCCAAATTCTTAATATGGCGGCTAACACGTTTCATTGATGGAATGTTTCTGTAGTATACTTTATTGTAAAAAGAAGCAATTTTTTTATGTTCTTCGCTGTTTGATGTATTCATGTCTGCCGTTCCAATATTGAGGATTGCTTATGTTTAGCTGTTGTTTGAGTGCACTATTACTGGCTGGATAAGTCGGACATTATTTTCGCTAATTTGTTACCAAAATATTGCCACGACATAGATTGTGCGAATTTTGAACAGCTATTTGCCATTTCGTTTTTGTGTTCAAGGTTTAAATAGTTAATAGCTGTTTTGGTCATTTGATTATAGTCGTTGGGTTCAATGAGAAAGCCGGTTTGGTAATTATTAATCGCATCGCTGACGCCTCCAGCATTAAAGGCCAGCGTTGGCAACCCAAATGATGCTGCCTCTAACGCAACCATGCCAAAACCTTCAACATCCCCCGGTAAATCAATAACCGGAAAGATAAACAGTTCTGCTTCCTCGTATGCATTATTAAGAATTTCGTCGGTTACATTGCCGATCAATATTACCTGTTGTTGCAGTTTGTATTGATTAATGATGCGCAAAATGCTTTTTTTAAGCGGTGTATTCTTTTTTAATGACTGGTGTGCTTCTTCGCCAATAATAACCAACACACTTTCCGGGACTTCCTTTGCTATCTGTGTGAATGATGAAGTAATAAATTCAACAATACCCTTGCGTGGAATTAGGCGGCCAACACTTAGTAATATTTTTTTGTTGTTTAGCTTGTATTGATGCCTAAATGTAGGTTGCGTTGTTTGTTTGTCTGGAATCTCAACACCGGGAAAAATTATTTCAATTTTAGCGGGGGGTACTCCCTTACTTATAGCTAATTGGGCAGTATTTCGGCTATTGGCGGCTAATTTAGTACTTTTTCTTATAAACGGTATAAATAGCGTTTGGTATATTCGGTTATTGATGACGAGATCTAAGCCATGAATAAAAACCAAGCTTGGTATTTTTATTATATTTGCCAGTGTAACAACAATAGGTGCTACTACCCCGCTACCACCGATACAAACTTTATATTGTTTATTTCTGGTTTCACGCCAGCCTTTTATAAAAGCGTACATTAAGAAATAAAAAACATTCTTTGGGCCATTTATAGCATGGTCTTTACTTTTAACAAAAGTGCTGCACCCATTTGGGCCGATAAGTGTAACCGTATATTTATTGGAAAGTGCCAGGTAAGTATGCAAGGCAAGTCGCTCCATACCGCCAGTAAGAGGAGGGAAGTTGCGGGTAATGAATAAAACGTTTTCCATTTTTTAGATTTCAGTAGTTAATCCAAGTGTTAGATTAATGCACGAGGGAATTTTCCTGGGAAGTACTATTCTCGCCGCGTGCGCCTTTGGTCCTGGTTGATATCCCTGTAATGTAGGGCAGATATGTGTTCAGAAATAATACCCATTAAAAAAATAAATATCGAGGCAAGTATTAGTAATGCACTCATATTGGTAAAACGACTCCATACGCTATAAGTGTATGTATAATAACCACAACCGATTCCGAACAAGGCGAAGCTTATCGGGAGAAATAAGCGCATTGGGGAGAACAACGCGCCGATCTTTAAGATAATAAGAAAAAAACGGAATCCATCTCCAAGTACGTTTATGTGACTTTTTCCGGTTCGTTTACCCGCTACTATGGGAACATAAGCCACTGGAAAACCGGAACGGAAGAATGCCATAGTACTCGTCGTTGGGTAAGAAAAACCGTTGGGCAGTAAATAAAGGAATTTTCGAAAGTGCCTAGCGCGCACTGCTCTAAATCCTGACGTTAAATCTTCAATTTTATAGCTAGTCATGAACGACGCAAATCGGTTGTAAAAACTATTTGCAACTCGTCTGGCGAATGATGCATGGGCATGGCTCTGGCGGGCACCAACGACCATTTCATAACCTTCATTGAATTTTTCTAATAAACGAGGAATATCATCAGGGTTATGTTGGCCATCTGCATCCATAAACACAATAATATCCTTTTTTGCACAACGCGCGCCGGTTTTAATTGCCGATCCATTGCCCATTGAATACGGATGATTTATTAGGTTTATACCATGGGATAAGCATATGGCTTGGGTGTCGTCTTCAGATCCGTCGTTAACAACGATGATATTATCAGGGGGGGTGTTTATTAGCAGGGCAGGTAGTAATTTTTTTAAGTTTTCAGCTTCATTCTTGGCTGGTATAACCACGTTGTAGGAAGTTTTCATAAATATATTTGTGGATTATTATGTAGCGTTAGATTCTGTTTGATTTTGTTCAATCAATTCCAAATAATATTCAATGGTTTTGTTAACTTGCATGCTTTCACCGTTTTGTTTGTTTATTAGTTGTAATGTTTGGATTGTCATTAGAGCATCGCCAAAATTTCCTACCGTTATTTCGTAGTATGCCTGCATCATTAACGGAACAACATTATTCTTCGAATATTGTACAGCTTGTTTGCTAAATGCTAGCGCTTGGTCGTAGTGTTTTAAATAAGCATGGATTTTTGCAGTTAACGCAAATGTTTTCCATATGCTTGTATTGCTGCTAGTAAAGGTATTATTTGTTAGCCATGCATCAAAAATACCAACAAGTTTGTTGAGGTCTATATGATCGCATTTTCCACTTAGTGTCAAGTCGGTGAGGATTTTAAAATTTTCTGAATAATACCGATTGCTATTGATACTGGGATTATTTGCCAAATTATTATATACCTCAGAGGAAGGCGGTGCTTTTGCCATGCAATACAGTATAAAATCAAATATGACTAATGATGTTTTGTTTGAGGGATCAAGTTGTTTTACACGCTGCCTATGGATAAGTGCTTTTTCAATATCGCCATGACTTGCGTACAGTAAAGCAACTTTTTGATGGGTTCTTATTGAGTTGGGATGTTTTGTTGCTGAATAGGATAATAGCATCGGTAACGATTGCCAAATTAAAACCCGGTTATACGTTGACCAAGCATGGATGGCTGGCAGGATTAGGCAAAGTGCAATAATGCCTTTTTGAGCTTTTTTTATATTCTCAATTGTAATGACGGAAAACAGTATAACGCTGATGGCTAAATAAATTGCAAAACTGGGTAAGTAATTTCTGTGTTCAAAGTACAGTTCTAGCGGGAATACAGTCGATTCTAATAAGTGGGCGCCTATAAAAAATAACGGGAAAAAAAGGGTTTTTTTGTGCTGTTTTTTCCAGCAATATATAATCGATCCACAAATTCCAAGCCAAATCACTACGGATATAAACGTAGAAATAGGGTTAAATAAATTTTTTGAGACCGTATAATCATCGTGATATATACCAAAACCACTACTTTGTGGCGCAATCATATTAAGTAAATAGTCCAGTAGAATCCGAGATTCAGTAAGTAATCTTTCTGTGAGGCTGAACGGTCTCGAATTATAACCACCTATAATCGCGTCTGGATGAAAAATAACAATATATAATGAAATTAAGAAAGGTACACCGACAAAAAGGCAAAAAATAGTTTTGAGCAGCCGAATAAAAGCTGTGGGGCCTTGGAATCTAAATAGCGTAAATTCGACGATTAAAACAAGCAGCGGAAGTAGCGCACCATTCTCTTTACTAAATACGGCCAGGGGAAACCATATTAAAAAGGTGCAAACTATTAGTGAAGTCGCGACTTTTATGCTTTTGTTCGTATTCTGCCGGCCAATAACGTAGCAAAGCAAACCAGCAAGCGAAAATAGCGTGGCAAGTTGTGCCATTCTTTGCACAACATACAATACGGTGCTCACAAAAAGTGGCGCTACCAGCCACAATGTTGCTACCAATAGGGCTGCATACCAGCGATTTTTGATGTTAAATTCAACTAAAATTCTCCCGCTCAACCAAAATATCAAACACCCACACAAAAGATGGATCATAAGATTTGTGTATTTGAGTGCCCATATGTTATTTGGGCTGGTTAACTGGTTGAAGGCGAAGGTCATCATTGTGACTGGCCTTCCAAGTGGTCCAGATGTGTTGCTAGTGGCGAGTTCGAAAAATAATTCAGGTGATGAATTTAGTTGTTTAAGCGGGTCTAAATTAATAAAATCATCAAACAAAAGGGGACCATGTAATCCTGGCCAATAAAGTACAGCGGATAAAGCGAGTATCCCAAGAAAAAGTAAGCTGGTAGTTGTTTGTGTTTTATTAATGCTCACTCCGGTGTGCTATTCAGCTGATTTCGAGATTGAAGATTTGCTATGGTCATTGATAGGTCTTTTAACTTATTTGACTCTTTCCCGAGTGTGTCCAGTGTGTTTATCACGTTGATTAGTCCAAGTGACTCTTGATATTTCTGCATTTTTATTAGCCAGGCAATTTTAGTGTAGTAGTTTTCAATGTTGTTCGGGTTTTCTTTAAGTGACAAATCTGCATAGAAAAGCGCGGTGTCATAGTCCTGCATTGCGATTCCAAAATAGATGGACATATATTTAAGTAAGGACGCTTTGTTGCCAGAGCTAATGTTATTGTTGCTTAAAGCGGCTAGATAGATATCCAAATAGTGTTGAGGTGATAACTTGCATATTT
>Ga0316204_10003386_pt1 | contig 32108 bp, 30 predicted proteins | sample 6monrhotite_MG_2_FD_205661 | JGI IMG/M metagenome (GOLD analysis project Ga0316204, IMG submission 205661) | Microbial mat bacterial communities from mineral coupon in-situ incubated in ocean water Damariscotta River, Maine, United States -... | ecosystem: Environmental > Aquatic > Marine >... | reverse complement strand
TGGCGGAATTACCAACGATTCTCCTTTTTTAATTGCAAAGTTGGAAGATGAAAATGGAATCAATACCGCCAGTGGAATTGGACATGATTTAATTGCTATTCTCGATGGAGATGAAGCTAATCCATTCGTCCTTAATGAATACTATCAGGCCGATGTGGATGATTTCACCGCTGGAACGGCAAATTATAAATTAAGAAACCTCGAAGAAGGACTGCACACGCTAACGCTGAAGGCTTGGGATGTTTATAACAATTCTTCCACGAGTGAAATTCAGTTTATCGTCTTTGGCGATGATAAATTGGAAATACGACGCGTGCTCAATTATCCAAACCCCTTTGTAAGTTATACGGAGTTTTGGTTTGAACACAATCGACCTACAGAATCTCTCGATGTCCAAGTGCAGATTTTCACTGTCACTGGAAAAGTAGTAAAAACAATCAATCGAACCATTTTTACGGAAGGCGGACAGTCTCGTGATATTGTTTGGGATGGACTTGATGATTTTGGAGATAAAATTGGAAAAGGCGTGTATGTATACAAGCTAACAGTGAAATCTTCCTTAACGAATCAGCAAGTTGAAAAATTTGAAAAACTAGTTATCCTTTAAAAATTAAAAGTATATTTGTTCAAAATTAAACACCTCATGAAGAAAATTTTTATTCCAATTTTATTGGCATTAGTTAGTATAAAAGCTACTGCTCAAGAGTCTAATAGAGTAATTACCACTGGTGTCCCATTTTTATTAATTGCCGCAGATGCACGTTCAGGTGGAATGGGAGATATAGGAGTTGCGACTTCCTCAGATGCATTCGCTCAGCAATGGAATCCAGCAAAATATGCTTTTGCAATTTCAAAACAAGGTGTCGGAATCACATACACACCATACCTTAGTAACTTAGTAAACGATATCTTTCTTGGTAACTTAACGTATTACAATCGTATTAACGAACGTAGTGCTGTTGCTGCCAGTTTTCGTTACTTTAGTTTAGGGGATATCGAATTGCGAGATACCTTCGATCAAGAACCTTTAATTCAAAGTCCAAACGAATTCACCTTTGATGTATCGTATGCATTGCGCTTAAGTGATCGCTTTTCTATGGCAGTCGCAGGACGCTATCTAAGATCCGATTTAAGAATTCAAGCTTCTAATGAAGATGCCACTGCAGCTGGTTCATTCGCAGTTGATATTGCAGGTTATTATCAGAGTGAAGAAATCGCTTATAACGATTTTGACGGTCGTTGGAGAGCTGGATTTAATGTGTCGAATGTAGGTCCAAAAATCAAATACGATGAAGTAGGGCAAGAGAACTTCTTACCTACCAATTTAGGCGTAGGGGCTGGGTTTGATTTCATTCTAGACCAATACAATAAAGTGGGGGTGAACCTGGAATTGAACAAATTATTAGTACCCACACCTCCAGACTTAGATATAAACGGGGACGGTGAAATTACGCAAGAAGAGCAGTCACAAGCCATTCAGGAATACCAAGATATTAGCTTCTTTTCCGGAATCTTCCAATCATTTGGAGATGCTCCAGATGGGTTTAGCGAAGAATTAAAAGAATTTACTTGGGCATTAGGTGCCGAATACTGGTACCAAGATGTTTTCGCATTTAGAACAGGGTATTTTAACGAAAGCGTAGAAAAAGGGTCAAGAAAGTTTCTTTCCTTAGGAGCTGGGTTTAAATACACGGCTATCAATATTGACATTTCTTACCTATTCTCAACTTCTCAAGTGAGAAGCCCATTGGAAGGTACACTTCGCTTTGGACTTACCTTTAATTTTGGAGACGAGTACGACGAGTATTAGAATTGTTTAAGGTTGCTTTTTCAATCCGGTAGTGGCCTTCAAGACCGAATTCTTGAAACTATGAAAAAGATTAAAATTGAAACCGAATTAGAAGTATTTGGATCTATTGAGGAACTCCCGAGTTCTATACAAGATTTAATGAATAAGGCGCATCAAGCACGTGAAAAGGCTTATGCGCCTTATTCCTTTTTTAAGGTGGGAGCAGCTATCGCCTTGGGCAATGGTGAAGTTGTTTCAGCGAACAACCAAGAGAACGCCGCTTTCCCTTCTGGTTTGTGTGCGGAACGTGTGGCTGCATTTTATGCAGGAGCTCAATTTCCCGGTGAACCTTTTGTTGCCGTCGCCCTTACCGCAGGGTCGATGAAACACAATACACTAACTCCTATTCCGCCTTGTGGTGCCTGCCGACAATCTTTGGCTGAATATGAAGTAAACCAAAAAACACCCATCCCTATATATTTTATGGGTGCTCTTGGCAAAGTGGTGAAGGCGTATTCGGTAAAGGACTTGTTGCCTTTGGTTTTCGATGCCTCTTACCTTTAATTTCTTCTGAAGGTAAACAGGCCTCCTACTTATTTATACCTTTTAAAAATATAGAATTGTCAAACCGACAACGTTTTCGACCGTTTTTTCGGAATTAGAGGTTTTTTAGTAGATAAGAATGTAGTATTTTTGTTTTTCGCGAATTTTTATTCCGAATGAATCTAAAATGAATACCAAACATTAGATGAAAAAAATAACCAAACAAACGTACCTGAAGTGGTATGAAGATATGCTCTTCTGGCGCAAGTTTGAAGACAAACTAGCGCAGGTTTATATCAATCAAAAAGTTCGTGGGTTTTTACACCTTTACAACGGTCAGGAAGCGGTTTTAGCGGGTGCTTTGCATGCAATGGAATTGGGCAAGGATAAAATGATTACTGCTTATCGTAACCACGTGCAACCTATTGGTATGGGTGTGGATCCAAAGAAAGTGATGGCGGAACTTTACGGTAAGGCTACAGGAACTTCTCAAGGTTTAGGAGGTTCTATGCACATATTCTCGAAAGAGCATGGGTTTTATGGTGGTCATGGAATAGTAGGAGGACAAATTCCCCTAGGCGCAGGTTTGGCGTTTGGAGATAAATTTGCAGGTAGAGATGGAGTTACCTTAACTTTCATGGGTGATGGTGCTGTACGTCAAGGGTCTTTACACGAGACTTTTAACTTGGCCATGCTTTGGAATCTACCCGTAGTTTTCTGTTGTGAAAATAATGGCTATGCTATGGGTACTTCGGTCGCCAGAACTGCCAATCATACGGATATTTGGAAATTAGGACTTGGCTATGAAATGCCCTGCCGTCCAGTAGATGGTATGAAACCTGAAGTTGTAGCCAAAGAGTTGGATGAAGCGATTACACGGGCACGAACGGGTGGAGGACCTACTTTCTTGGAAATACGTACCTACCGCTACCGTGGACATTCCATGAGTGATGCCCAACATTACCGTACGAAAGAGGAAGTGGCGTTAAAGAAAGATGAAGATCCAATTGATTATGTTTTGGATATACTTTACAAGAAAAAATACGCTACCAAAGAAGATATCGCGGCCATTGATAAGAGAGTGAAAAAATTAGTTTCGGAATGCGAAAAATTTGCGGATGAATCTCCTTACCCAGAGAAGAACGTGATGTATGATGCAGTGTACGAACAAAAAGATTATCCATTTATACCTCATAAACTATAAGTTATGGCAGTAGTAATTACCATGCCTCGATTGAGTGATACCATGGAAGAAGGAACCGTGGCCAGCTGGCTCAAGAAAGTAGGAGATAAAGTTTCCGAAGGAGATATTTTAGCTGAAATCGAAACGGATAAGGCAACCATGGAATTTGAGTCCTTTCACGAAGGGACCTTACTACATATTGGCATCGCCGAAGGTGAAACTGCTAATGTGGATGTGTTGTTAGCCATTATAGGGGAAGAAGGAGAAGATATTTCTGGATTACTATCAGGAGACACTACAACTGCTTCGGAAGAAAACAAAGAAAGCCCTGTAAAAGAGGAGCCAGCTAATACAGCTCCAACGGTGGCTGCAAGCAAGTCTGAAGTTCCGGAAGGCGTACAGGTTATTAATATGCCTCGATTGAGTGATACCATGGAAGAAGGAACCGTTGCAACTTGGTTAAAGCAAGAAGGTGATTTGGTAGAAGAAGGAGATATTTTAGCTGAAATTGAAACAGATAAAGCCACTATGGAATTCGAATCCTTTTATAGTGGTACCTTATTAAAAATAGGGATCCCAGAAGGAGGGACTGCCAAAGTAGACACACTTCTTGCGATTATTGGCCCAAAAGGCACGGATGTTTCAGGCGTTACTGGGGCTAGCCCAGCACCTGCGGCTACTTCCGAAGAAAAGAAAGTGGAAGCTCCGCAAAAGTCGGCCCCTGTGGTAGAAAAAGCAGCAGCGCCGCAACCAAAAGCAGCGCCTACCTCGGTGCCAACGACTAAAAATGGACGCATATTTGCTTCCCCACTTGCCAAAAAACTAGCGGAAGAAAAAGGGATTTCCTTATCGGCTGTCCAAGGAAGTGGAGAAAATGGTCGTGTTATTAAAAGAGATATTGAAAACTACCAACCAACGACAGGTGGAGCTATTGCTTATGCACCCGTTGGAGAGGAAAGTTTCGAAGAAGTCGCGAATTCTCAAATGCGAAAAACAATCGCAAAACGATTGGGAGAATCGAAATTCACAGCGCCTCATTATTACCTCACAATCGAATTAGACATGGATGGAGCGATTGCGTCTAGAGCTGCTATTAATAGTGCTCCCGACGTGAAAATATCATTTAATGATATGATCGTAAAGGCCTGTGCCATGGCCCTTAGAAAGCATCCAAGGGTAAATACGCAGTGGACAGAAAAAGCTACAATTATTGCAAAACATATTCATATTGGTGTGGCAGTAGCGGTTGATGATGGTCTATTGGTACCAGTGCTTAAGTTCGCAGATCAAATGACGTTTTCTCAAATTGGAGCAAATGTGAAAGAGTTGGCTGGAAAAGCAAGGAATAAAAAGCTTTCGCCAGATGAGATGCAAGGAAGTACCTTCACGGTATCAAATTTAGGAATGTTTGGAATCAAGGAATTCACCTCGATTATCAATCAGCCAAACTCAGCGATTATATCGGTAGGAGCTATCATACAAAAACCAGTTGTGAAAAACGGCGCTATTGCGGTAGGTAATACCATGACAGTGACGTTAGCGTGTGACCATCGAACAGTGGACGGCGCTACGGGTGCTGCATTTTTGCAAACCTTGAGAAATTATATTGAACAGCCTGTGACTATGTTTGTCTAGAAATGGTGTTGTCATGAAATAGAAATCCCGCTACTTTTGAAATGAGAGAGCGGGATTTTGTATATTTAAAAGAACTTGAAGCTTATGAAGAAGAATATAATAATAACAGGTACCAGTAGAGGAATTGGATATGAATTGGTGGCGCTTTTTGCTGATGCTGGGCATAACGTATTGGCACTCTCCCGAAATGAGGTGCCAGTTTCTGGCATGGGAATTAGCAACTGCCATTGTTTCCCTTGCGATATTACGGATGCGAATGATATAAAACGAGTTCCTCAATTTGTAAAGGAACATTGGAAACATGTGGATGTGCTAATCAATAATTCTGGATATTTAGTAAATAAGCCTTTTGCAAAGTTAACTACGGAAGATTTTCTCCAATCCTATCACGTCAATGTTTTTGGCGCGGCTGCCTTGACAAAAGCAGTGCTGCCCTATATGAAAAAAGACGGGCATGTGGTCAACATCAGTAGTGTTGGTGGTGTGCAGGGAAGTGTTAAGTTTCCTGGATTGGCCGCATATAGTAGTAGCAAAGGGGGGCTCATTACGCTTACAGAAGTACTTGCTGAAGAATACAAAGAAACCGGTCCAGCTTTTAATGTGCTGGCGCTGGGTGCTGTCCAAACCGAAATGTTAGAAGCGGCTTTCCCTGGCTTTCAGGCATCCATGACGGCCAAAAAGATGGCGGCTTATATCATGGAGTTTTCATTGACAGGACAAGAATATTATAACGGTAAAATATTAGAGGTGTCAAACTCGACGCCCTAGCTTTTTTGATAGCACAACTAAACGAATAGTGTGAACCAAGTATTATTAAAATACATTCCGCAAGCTTCTGTGTCATCGGCCTTAGCATTGATTGAGGCACATGAAGTGCATTTGAAGATTGTAAACGAGCGGGTGACGCGGCATGGTGATTATAGGAAAATGCCCAATGGGCAACATCAAATTACCGTCAACGCTAATTTAAACCCCTATCGTTTCCTAATCACCTTAGTGCATGAGATAGCCCATCTAAAGGCTTTTACAGACTATGGCCGCTATATCAAACCGCATGGGAAGGAGTGGAAGCTAACGTTTCAACGATTGATGTTACCTTTTTTGAGACCTCAAGTGTTCCCCCATCTGTTGCTGCCTTTGTTAGCTTTGCATTTTAAAAATCCAAAAGCGAGCAGTGACACGGATGCTAAGTTGTCCTTGGCATTAAAACAGTATGATCCCCCCAACGATAAAAACTATATCTTTGAAATACCCTTTGGAGGAACCTTTCGGTTGTATAATGGAAAGATTTTCAAAAGAGGGAATAAAAGAGTGAAGCGCTATGAATGCTTGGAAGTAACTACGGGGCGTATTTATCTTTTTAATCCGAATGCAGAGGTAGAATTTTTGAAATAGTGTAACACTTTTAATAAGAATCCATTGAATAAAGATTATCATGCAGTAATTATGGCTGGCGGAATTGGATCTCGATTTTGGCCAGTGAGTACTACGCAATTGCCCAAGCAGTTTCACGATATGTTGGGAACAGGCGATACGTTAATACAACGCACCTTTTCTCGGCTTCACAAAATGGTGCCTTCTGAGAATATTCAAATCCTGACCAATGAGCGGTATTTGGATTTGTGTTTGGAACAACTGCCGATGATTCAGGAAGGACAGGTCGTGTTGGAACCTGCGATGCGAAATACAGCTCCGTGCATCCTATTGGCCGCCTTAAAAATTTATAAAAAAAACCCAGCTGCCATGATGTTGGTAGCTCCAAGCGATCATTGGATTGAAGATGAAGCTGCCTTTCAAAGTGACGTAGAAACCTGTTTTGAACGCTGTGCTTCAGAGGATGTGCTAGTGACTTTAGGAATTCAACCGACCTTTCCAAATACGGGCTACGGTTACATTGAAAGTGATAAAACAGACGATGCTGTATTAAAAAGTGTACAACAGTTTCGGGAGAAACCGGATTATGATACGGCAAAAGCTTTTTTAGCTGAAGGCAATTTTCTTTGGAATGCAGGTATCTTTTTATGGAGCGTGCGAAGTATTATTACAGCCTTTCAAGAGTTAATGCCTAGCATGTATGCTCTTTTTTCAGAAGGAATGAACGCATTAAATACTTCCGAAGAAAAAACATTTATCGAAGAAAACTACACCAAAGCCGAAAACATATCGATTGACTATGGTATTTTAGAAAAAGCGAAGAATGTCTTTGTGAAAAAAGCTACTTTCGATTGGAACGACCTGGGGACTTGGGGCGCCTTGTATGATAAATTGGATAAAGATGGCTCCAATAATGCTGTGGTAGGCGCTAAGCCGCATTTGGAAAATGCACATGGAAATATGATTTTTTCTGCTACTGAAAAGTTGGTGGTCGTGGATGGCATTGATGACTATATTATTGTTGATAAAGAGAATGTGCTGCTTATATTTCCGAAGAAAAAAGAACAGGATATCAAGAAGTTGCTTGGCACAATTTCGGACACATTTGGTTCGGAATACACTTAGAACACAGAGATTATAATACTGAATAGCATGAATACACCAGAGGAAACGAACAACGAAACCGAGCAAAACAAAGAAGCCGTAAGAGAAGGAGCGAAGGGGCTTTGGATTAGCTTGAAAGCATTTTTTACGGAGTTGTTGGACTTTCGGGCGGATACCGATCGCGATAATACCATACAAGCGATAAAAACGGATATTCCATTTAAGGGAGCAACCGCATGGATTCTTATTTGTTCCATTTTTGTGGCATCTGTGGGATTGAACGCCAACTCTACGGCTGTGGTCATTGGAGCGATGTTAATTTCACCATTGATGGGCCCCATTCTTGGAATAGGACTTTCTATCGCTATTAATGATATTTTTACGTTGCGCAAATCACTCATTAATTTTGGTGTGATGGTGTTGTTGAGCGTCCTAACGGCCTTTCTCTTCTTTTTGGTATTTCCCCTTAGAGCGGAGTCTTCGGAGCTGCTTGCACGGACACAGCCAGACATTAGAGATGTGTTGATTGCATTTTTTGGAGGATTGGCACTCATCATAGCAAGAACAAAGAAAGGTACTATTGCGAGTGTTATTTTTGGTGTGGCTATTGCCACCGCCCTGATGCCACCATTATGCACAGTTGGTTATGGGTTGGCCGAGGCCTTGTTAGAAAATGATAAAGGATTGGGATTCGCCACGGGAGCCATGTATTTGTTTATCATTAATACCATCTTTATTGCCTTAGCGACCTTCTTAGTCTTGAAGTTATTGCGTTTTCCAATGCTGAAATACGCCAATTCTAAGCGGCGTAAAAACATTTCGCGAATGGCCTCTTTCCTGGCGTTATTGGTCATGATCCCAGCTGGGTTTACTTTTTATCGCGTCCTTAAGAAAAGTACTTTTGAGAATTCGGCAAGACGCTTTATTGACAACGAATTGAAGTCACTCCCTAATTACAATTATATCAAGCGATATGCCTCTTTTGAATACCAACCTGAGGATGAGGTGACTTCCAAAAGGGATACCTTATATCCAAGAATTGAATTGAATACATTTGGTGTGGATCAAATTTCTGAGGCTTCATTGGCTTTGTTGAAAGGTAGGTTTAAAGATTATGCCGGATTGAACGAGGCTTATTTAATTACCAACCAAACTAGTAATAGTAATAGCTTTGAAGAAGAAGTGCGTTTGATGCAGCAACTGCGTACACGTGATTCGTTGGATTTATTGTCTAAAAATCAAAAAATTGCATTGTTGGAACAAACCAATTCACAGTTGGACTCCATGAAAAGAGAGAACAGGAAGTTACAGGCGGATAATATCCCTTTCGACGCTATTTGTAGAAAGTCGGTGATTTTTTGTGAAAACTTAGTCGAATTAAGCTACTCGAAAACGGTGAGATCAAATTTAGGAGCCATAGATTCCTTGCGGAGTATTGATACTTTGCGAGTGTTTAACGCAAAATGGTCGCCCAAGGCAAATTCCAAAGTTATTGCTAAAGAACGCAGTAAACTGTACCGTTTTTTGAAAGAGGAACTTAAGGTAGATACGTTGGTGCTTCAGTAAGGTGCTAGTTATTTTTAAGCTGCACTTCCCTAATTTGCTTGAATAAATTAGAGGAGTAAACAAAATCGGTGACGCTTTTATTGTCTGTTTTAAAAATTTGTGTTTGGTCGCCTTGCCAGGCAAGCGTACCTTTCTCAAGGAACACAATTTTCTCTCCAATTTCCATCACCGAGTTCATATCGTGGGTGTTGATTACGGTGGTGATGTTGTATTCCTTCGTTATTTCCTGAATGAGATTGTCAATTAAAATAGCAGTTCTTGGATCTAAGCCTGAATTAGGTTCGTCACAAAACAGATATTTAGGATTGTTTACAATCGCTCGAGCAATAGCGACTCGTTTCTGCATCCCTCCAGAGATTTCCGAAGGAAACTTTTGATTGACACCTTCAAGATTAACTCTCGCCAATACCTCGTTCACGCGTTCCTGCATGGCCGATTTTTTATCCTTTGTGAACATTCGAAGTGGGAACATGACATTCTCCTCAATGTTCAAAGAATCGAATAAGGCACTGCCTTGAAAGACCATCCCCATATCCTTGCGAAGATCACGCTTTTGATCTTCATCCATATCCTGAATAGCCGTATCTTTAAAATAGATGCGCCCCGCTTCCGGTTCGAATAGCCCCAAAAGGCACTTTAAAAAGACCGTTTTACCACTACCACTCTGACCGATAATCAAATTCGTTTTACCTTGATCAAAAACTGTAGAGATTCCTTTCAGAATATGATCTTCTCCAAAACTTTTATGTATGTTTTCTACACGGATCATTAGCTAAGTAATAAGGAGGTGATTATAAAGTTCGCCAAAATAATAAGTACGCTGGTCCAAACAAAGGAGTTGGTACTTGCTTTTCCAACTTCTAGTGCGCCTCCCTTCATATAAAACCCTTGCCAAGAAGGCACGGTGGCTAAAATAAAAGCAAACACGAACGTCTTGATAAAAGCGTAAACCACATGAAAGGCAATAAAGTCCTCTTGCAGTCCTCTAATAAAAGCCTCAGAAGTACTGAAACCACCATAAACAGCTGCTACCCAGCCTCCCAAAATGCCTAGAAACATGGCAATGGCAATAACAAACGGGTAGAATAATAGGGCAATAATTTTTGGAAATACAAGGTAATTAAGGGCATTAATTCCCATCACTTCCAAGGCGTCTATTTGTTCGGTGACCCGCATTGAACCAATACTTGATGTAATAAAAGAACCCATTTTACCCGCCATAATGATGGAGATAAACGTTGGTGCGAATTCTAAAATGATGGATTGTCTTGTGGCAAAGCCTACCAGATAATCTGGAATTAAAGGATTGTTTATGTTCAATGCTGTTTGAATGGCAACCACCCCTCCAACGAAAAACGATATAAAAGCCACAATACCAAGGGAGTTAATTACTAACTCGTCTACCTCTTTATAAATGAGCTCACGAATAACCGATCCCTTTGTGGGCCGACTAAAAACGGTGCGCAGCATAAAAAAATAGGAGCCAATATCCTCGAGGTATTTCATAGATTTAATTGTTACGCTAAAGTAACAAAATTAAGCGACTGTTTTTTCAGTGCATTAAGTTAAACAGTAGATTATTTTGAAAGCAGCTCCATCATTTTATGATAGATTTCTGTGTTTTCATAGATCCCACCAAAGAGTTCTGCGCCAGGACCTTTTGCGAAAACAGGGACCATGGTTGCGGAATGCCCTGTGGTGGAAAAAGTAGCTTTAATTTTGTTATAGTCACCCTTATCTGCAGCTAAGGTAAACCCTCCCGTTTCATGATCTGCAGTAACGATGATTAAGGTTTCACCGTTGGCTTCTGCAAATTTTAGGGCAGTTCCCAAAGTTCGGTCAAAATCAATAAGTTCGCTGATTAGGTAATCACCTTCATTGTCATGGCCACCCCAATCCACTTGAGAACCTTCTACCATGAGAAAGAAACCTTGGTTGTTTTTTGATAACTGATTCAAAGCCAATTGCGTTGCGTTTGATAAAAAGTCACCGCGGCCTTCCAGCATTTTAGGCATGGCATCCTCGGCTAATAGAAACCCCTGCTTTTTTGCGCTCAGTGCTTTTAGGGCGGTGGTGTCTATCACAAATCCTTTGTTTATTAATTCGGCTACTAAGTCAGCCTTGTCGTCTCGTTTGTTGAAATACTCCAATCCACCGCCAGCGAAAAAGTCAATTTCAGAGTTCACTAAATACTCTGCAATTTTCTCGTAGGATCTTCTTGACTCGGTGTGTGCATAGAAACAAGCTGGAGTTGCATGAGTAATAGAGGAGGTTGCAATCACCCCAGTGCTCATACCGTCCTTCGATATCTGTTCCACAATGTTGGGAACAAACATGGTGTCTGATCCCACGCCAACTGCTCCATTGTACGTTTTAACGCCACTTGCAAAGGCCGTTGCGCCTGCTGCCGAATCGGTTATCAATTTGTCTGATGAAGCGGTTTTAATTAAGCCAACAACTGGAAATTGCTCGTAATTGGATGGCTTGTCATTGAAATATAAACTAGCTGAAATCTGACTAAGACCAGTTCCATCTGCAATCAAAAGAATGATGTTTTTTGGTTTTTTTACAGTTGTATCCGAAGCTGTTGTCGTCTGGTTTGTCTTGCAGCCTATTAGCAGCAAGTATGTTAAGCAAACAAAAAGGATGGTTTTCATAGGTGGAATTTATATCGTAAAAATAGGGAGAATGAGGAAGTTACCACGGTAACTAATGGTTATTGTTTAGAAAATCTTCTTTTTTATGACGCGCCAGCGGAGTTTGCGGATAAACTTACCTTCCTCTTCTGAAACTATATAGGCATTGCTTTTGCTGAAATACCCTTGGATTGCATTAACAAAGTAGCGTAGGCTACGTTTTCTGATCGCTAATTTTAAAGAAGCAACGAGAGTTAGCAGTAAACCATAGCGCATTCTTTTAAATGCCTGTCCTTGTTTCAGTTTTGAGCTTTGTTGGTAATTAGCTCCTGTAGGTTTGAGGTGTTTTACGTGCAAGGATGCATCGGTTAGTACTTCCCAGCCATGGTATTTGGCTAATAATTCATCCACAGTATCCCAGCCCATAGCTTTTTTTAGGCCGTCAATTTGCTCGAAGCAGACTTTTCGGTAGGCTTTTAAAGCACCTCGAATATGATCTTTACTTGTGAGTCCTTCCTCTACCCAGATACCTTTTTTTTCGATATAACAGAATCCACCTGCCATGCCGCAGTTTTTATTCTGAAGAAAATGCTCCGCTATTTTTTCAAGATAATTGAGGGGGAAAATGAGATCTGCATCAAATTTACAAAGCACATCGTAGTTATGGTCCAAAGTTTCTAATCCGCTATAAAAAGCATTAATGACTTTGCTTCCAGGCTCGTGCTTTTCTTCCGAAGCAATGGTCACCGAAGAAATAAACGGATAGTTGTTTTTAAAGGCATTTATTATTTCTTGCGTCCCGTCTGTTGAATGATCGTTCACCACTACGATTTTCTTTGGGAGTAAGGTTTGTGTGGAAAGAGATTGCAGCGTTTTCGATAAGAACGCTTCTTCATTATGGGCAGGTATGACCACGTAGAAGTCCATTATATACGTTCAGCGTAAACCAAATAATACCTAGGTGTAAAGCGTCTTAAAATGGGTCTTATACCAACCTTACGAACGGGGTTGGTAAACTTTTCTCGCTTTTTAATTCTCCAACCTGCTTTTTCAAGCAACCAATCGAACTGCCAATCTTCAAATTCGTGGTAGTGCCTGTCGCGATCATCGGTTTTAGACCGATAGGCTGAAGCAAACCATAATTTTAAAGGAACAGACGCTACTAGTTTTTTCGCTTTGATGTCGTTGATAACATTAAAAGGGGAGACAAGATGTTCAAAAATTTCAAAGGCAGTCACCACATCATAATCGCCCGTTTGCACAGCAGCCGTATCTAAATCTAAATCTTCTCCATGGGTATTTGTGACTTGATAGCCCTCTGTTTTTAATATTTCAGAGAACGGATTTTCTACACCCAAATCCAAAATGGAAGCTTCTGGGGAGATGTGATTTCGCACAAATTTTAGGGTGTGCTTGTATCTTTTTTTGGGATATTTTCCTTCGTACATAATTACATTCGGTAGACAATGGCATTGATATTCATACCTGCACCAACACTGGCAAAGATAACGACATCTCCTTTGTTTACTTTATGATTTCCCAGTTTTCCTTTTGTCACCAGATCTAGCACAGTAGGAACCGTAGCTACGCTGGAATTTCCAAGCTTGTCGATGGTCATCGGCATGACATCAGCCGGGGTTTCTTTTTTGTACAATTTGAAAAAGCGATTTACAATAGCTTCGTCCATTTTTTCATTTGCCTGATGGATGAATATTTTTTTCACTTCATCAATAGAAACACCAGTCTCATCTAAGCATTCTTTCATTGCGTTGGGCACATTGATTAACGCAAACTCATAAATTTTACGACCGAACATTTTAATATACTTTCTCGCGTCGGTCAGCTCTTGATTGTTAGATTCCCCAAAGTGGATAAAGTGAGCTTCATCGTAGGTGTGGGTTGCACTAATATGTCCTAGTATGCCACTTTCATTTTCTTCGGAACTGGCCTCCAATATGGTTGCCCCTGCTCCATCACTGTAGATCATCGAATCTCGATCGTGCGGGTCAATGACACGCGACAGCGCTTCAGCACCAATTACCAAACATTTCTTTGCCATTCCAGCTTTGATAAAGGCATGCGCTTGAATCATTCCTTCCACCCAACCTGGGCATCCGAAAAGAATATCATATGCCACACAGCGTGGATTTTTGATTCGAAGGGAATGCTTCACACGAGAAGCCAAACTTGGCACTGTATCACTTTGTTGGCTACCGTGGCGAACATCTCCATAATTATGTGCTACGATAATATAATCCAAGGTTTCCCTATCTATATTCGAATCTTTCAATGCTTTTTCAGCGGCAAATAGTGCAATTTCAGAAGTGACTAATTCATCCTTCATATAACGACGCTCCTCAATACCGGTAATTGCTTTGAATTTCTCAATGATCACTGCATTTTCATGGGTAAAAGAAGATCCGTCTTGATTGTAAAAATCACTTTCCTCAAATCCTTCATTCGTTGCCACCTTGCTTGGAATAAAGCTACCTATACCTGTTATGATGCTATTCATTTCTTCTGAAAATTTGTCAAAAATAACCAAATACCGCGTAGAAACACAACATTATTACGCCAAATCACTTGTAATTGAATTATTCTCAATAAAGTAGCGAAAAACTAGCAAATTAATAGTTTCCGCTCTTTTTCTGAAAGGAAATTTAAAAAATAATTAAAAAGGGTAGATGCTGCTAAATAGTGATTAAAATCCGCTCGTATTTGTAAAAAATGAATCAAAAAAAAGCGGTTTTTCAAAAAACCGCCTTTATATATATTTCATGATGTCTAATTAGGTCTTACGACTACATATAAGATTCGATAGGATCACAGGTGCAAATCAAGTTACGGTCACCATAGGCATCATCAACGCGACGTACCGTAGGCCAAAATTTATTATCAGCCACATAATCCAACGGAAAGGCTGCCTGCTTTCGGCTGTATGGAAATTCCCATACATCGTTCGTTACCATTGCCTGCGTATGTGGTGCATTCTTTAAGACGTTGTTGGAGTCCTCTTTTGTTGCCGTGTCAATCTCTTTTCGAATAGAAATCATCGCATCGCAAAAACGATCTAATTCTTCTTTACTCTCGCTTTCGGTAGGTTCAATCATCATTGTTCCAGCAACCGGAAATGAAACTGTTGGTGCATGAAAACCGTAGTCCATCAAACGCTTCGCAATGTCCGTCACTTCAATGCCGTGTTCTTTAAAAGGGCGACAATCAATAATCATCTCATGTGCTGCTCTGCCTTTTTCACCCACGTATAAAACATCGAAGGCTCCTTTTAAGCGTTCCTTGATATAGTTGGCGTTTAAAATCGCATATTCGGTTGATTTCTTCAAGCCGCTTTCGCCTAGCATACAGATGTAAGCGTAGGAAATAATACAAGCCAATGCACTACCCCATGGAGCGGCAGAGATTGCTGTAATAGCGTGTTCACCGCCAGTTTTGACAATAGGGTTGTTCGGTAAAAACGGAACCAATTGTTTTGCAACACAGATGGGTCCAACACCAGGGCCACCCCCACCGTGCGGAATCGCAAATGTTTTGTGTAAATTTAAGTGGCAAACATCGGCGCCAATAGCACCAGGATTTGTCAATGCGACTTGAGCGTTCATGTTCGCTCCGTCCATATATACTTGTCCGCCGTACTCGTGAATAATACTGGTAATCTCTTTAATGGCAGACTCGTACACTCCGTGTGTAGAAGGATACGTAACCATTAAGGCTGCCAAATTATCCTTATGTTCTATTGCTTTTGCCCGAAGGTCTTCCACATCAATGTTTCCGTCTTCCGTAGCTTTGGTCACCACGACCTTCATTCCTGCCATCACCGCACTTGCAGGGTTGGTTCCGTGTGCAGAGGAGGGAATCAAACAAATATCACGGTGGTGGTCATTTCGAGATTCATGATAAGCTCGAATCACCATCAAACCAGCGTATTCACCTTGTGCTCCAGAATTTGGTTGCAGTGATGTTCCTGAAAACCCAGTGATTTCGGTGAGTTGTTCTTCTAATTTATGCAGCATTTTTTGATATCCAGCCGCTTGGCTTACGGGTACAAAAGGATGCATATTGCCCCATTGTGGATCGCTTAACGGGAGCATTTCGGCTGCCGCATTTAATTTCATCGTACAGGAACCCAGTGAAATCATCGAATGATTCAATGCCAAATCCTTTCGTTCTAACTTTTTGATGTAGCGCATCAATTCAGTTTCGCTGTGGTAGCTATTGAAAACTTCATTTGTTAAAAAATCAGTCGAGCGTGCCACTCCTTCTGGGATGCGATTCCCTGATGTTATTTCAGAAAGAGTCATACCGTCCTTGCCAGTTACTTCAGCAAAAATAGCAATGATTCTGTTCAGGTCTTTCAGGGTGCTGGTTTCATTCAGTGAAATCCAAACCGTATTTGAGTCTGGATAATAGAAATTCACATGATGTTTTTCTGCAATCACCTTCACTTTTGAAGCATCTGCCGTTATGGCGATGGTGTCGAAGTAGGAGTCATTTAGCTGTTTCAGCCCCATTTGGTTTAAAGCGCCAGCCAAACTAGTAGCTGCATTGTGCACATGATTTGCAATGTATTTTAAGCCATTTGGCCCATGATAAACGGCATACATCCCTGCCATTACCGCTAACAATACCTGCGCGGTACATATATTGGAAGTCGCCTTATCACGTTTAATATGTTGTTCTCTCGTTTGCAGCGCCATTCGCAAAGCGCGGTTGTCATCTGTGTCTTTTGTAACCCCAATAATTCGCCCTGGAATATGTCTTTTATGTACCTCTTTGGTGGCAAAATAAGCAGCGTGAGGACCACCATATCCTAGTGGAATACCAAAGCGTTGGGTAGTTCCTACGACCACATCAACCCCAAAATTACCGGGTGCTTCAAGCTTCACCAAACTCAGAATATCGGCCGCTACCGCCACTTTTATGATAGCTTCATTTGCTTTAGCAACAAAATCTTTATAATCATGAACGACTCCGCTTTTACCTGGATATTGTAAAATGGCACCAAAATAGTCTGTGGAAAAATCAAATGTCTGATGATCCCCAACGACCAACTCAATTCCTAAGGGTGTTGATCTTGTTTGCAGCAATGAAAGTGTTTGTGGAAGTATTTCTTCGGAAACAAAAAATTTCACAATCCCATCTTTCTTTTGAGATCGTTCTCGAACAGCGAATAACAAGGCCATCGCTTCCGCCGCAGCAGTAGACTCATCCAGTAGGGAGGCGTTTGCTAATTCCATTCCGGTGAGGTCACATACCATGGTTTGGTAATTGAGTAGTGCTTCTAATCGGCCCTGAGCAATTTCGGCTTGGTAGGGCGTATAAGCCGTATACCAACCTGGGTTTTCTAAAATATTTCGTTGAATAACTGGCGGCGTATTCGCTGGGTGGTAACCTAATCCAATATAGCACTTGTACAATTGGTTTTCGCCGGCCAATTCGTTTATGTGTTCGAGGTATTCCTGTTCGCTCATGGCGGCATCCAAGACAATGTCTTTTGAAAGTCGGATGTCGTCTGGGATGGTATCATTAATAAGGCTTTCCATACTAGCTGCGCCAATGGTTTTAAGCATTTGCGGCAAGTCGGTGGCGCGTGGGCCAATATGTCTAAGAGCGAAAGAAGTAGTGTTCATATGCGATTTCCACGATGTGGGAGCAATTAAAATTCAACGTTCATTATTGGAAGTACCTACTTCCATTGTGCTGCAAAATTACGATATAAATGTGTAGAAAAAAATGCAAATCTTTTTGTAAAAAGTAGAATTTTTCAACCAATTGAAGGAGTTACTAACACTTTAGGTATTTTTGCGGTGCCCATCGTTGCTGAATTAGAGAATAAGGAAGCAATAATGCGGTGCCACTTCTAAGTTTAAAGATGTTAAGACGATTTTTTGAATTTTATATCAATGCCAGTATCCACGTAGCTTTGGCTGTGATAGCGTTGGTTTGTGTTACTTATAAAGAATTGGGGTATCCCTTAACAACCGATGTATTGGGGTATGTTTTCTTCGGAACGATAAGTGCTTATAATTTTGTGAAATATGCGAAGGCCGCTGGACTGCATCACCGAAGTTTGACCACCTCCATGAGAGCTATTCAGATGACCTCAATTTTAAGTACGCTTGCGTTGTTTTATTTCGCTTTTCAGGTGTCCATCACTGTAATTTACGCATCCACATTTTTAGCTGCTGTTACCTTTCTCTACGCGATTCCTGTTGTCTTTCAAAAGAACTTACGCACCTTTTCTGGCATCAAAATATTCTTGGTGGCTTTGGTCTGGGCCGGCGCAACGGTGCTCATTCCATGGGCGAATGCTAGTGCAGCATTGACTTCAGACGTTTGGCTCAGCTTTGCCCAACGGTTTTTGATCGTTATGGCCTATACCTTGCCTTTTGAAATTAGAGACTTGCCCTATGATGCGCCTTCACTGCGTACTTTTCCGCAGCAATTTGGAATAAAGAAAGTAAAAATAATGGGTGTGTTATTGCTTTTAATCGCGCTGCTATTGGAAGGGTTTAAAGATGATGTAATGCTACCACACTTCCTTAGTCTGGGGATGCTTACAGGAGTAATTACCCTTTTATTATGGCGCGCCTCTACAAATCAATCCCGTTTTTACGCCTCTTTTTGGGTGGAATCCGCGCCCTTCGTTTGGTTGGGGAGTTTTTATGTCTTAACGTACTTGTTGACAGCATAGGCATAAAAAATGGGATGTCAACGCTCTAAAAGAGTCATTGCATCCCATGATAGTCTTTTACTGAAACTACTTATTTGGATAGTTCCTGCTGCAGTCGTTCTTTTAGGGCACTACGCTCGTTAGAACTAATAGACTGTACTTTTGGGTTTTTCACTGTTTTGGTAAGCTTACTGTTTCTAACGGTATACTTTCGGCATGCTCTACAGTAAATTAGATGTATGTTCAGCCTTACCTTTTCCCAAAAGGTAGCTTCTCGATACTGATTTTTATCACAAATGTGATTTGCCTCGTGGCATTCTAACTTTATACTCATAATACTAACTAAAACCAATTTTCTTCAAGGCAATCTGCCATCGCTTTACGTGCACGATGTATGATTACCCAAAGGTTAGACGCTGTTATTTCAAATTCATTACAAATTGTTTCGGTGTCAATACCGTCGATAGTTTTCATTCTAAAAATCGACGCTTGCTTTTCGGGCAAGCCATTTAAGCACCCAAAAATAGCCATTCCCAACTCTTCATTTTCCATGGTGTCCTCGGCTGTTTTGTCGTAAGGATCACTCACTCGTTCTTCCAACCAATCTCCTTCGCTCTCGCTATCGTTATAATTTACCCGCACTTCAGCTTTCCCTTTGTTGGAGTTGATTTTCCGATAGTGATCAATAATTTTTCGTTTCAGAATAGAAATTAACCATGTTCGTTCTGTTGCCTGACCTTTAAAGTTGTCTTTTGATTTGAGGCCTGCAAAAAAAGTTTCGCTAATCAAATCTTGGGCAACTTCATGGTCATTTACGCGTACAATCGTGTAATTATACAGATAGTCTGAATATTTATCAACCCAAGTATTGGGATCTAAGGTGTTGATTGGCATGGAGCTTTTGTCGTGGTTTTTATCAAAAATAACAAAGTTTCTCCAACCTTTATAGTTTTACGAGCCCTAATCCCGAAGAAGTTATAGGAAAAGACGCTTATGTGAAGATTCGGCCTGCTGTTTGATGGCAGCATTTCGAGTTTTCAAGAATTTCGTTAGGTGTTTTTTCAGAAAAAAATAATCGAAGATTTTACCAAATACCCCAAATGGAGTTCGATATCGAAGTACATCGGTCATAGTGGTTTGATCGTTTTTAGCGGTAAAAAAATGCTGATGCCCAAAGTAGACAAAATTCCCTTTGATCATGACATCGGTAAACTGAGTGGGTCTTTCGTAGTCCACAATCTTACTAGTATGTTTCAGGAATACACCGAAATGCTTACCGCGCCACGTAACCGTTTCGCCGTGCGAAATGAGTCCGGAAGTCCTGCCTGCAATAGCTTGCTCTTGTGTCTTTGAAGCCGATTGCAGATGGAAATCGATGCTACGAGACAGGTCGAAGACCTCGGCGATAGGCGCATTAATTTCAGTAGACAATTTAATCGTAGTCATTGTTTTTCTATTTAGTAGCGGTAATAATATAATAACCAAAGTCCTTCATATGAAGTCCACAAAGTAGCGCAAAAAAGGAAGCTTTAAGGTTATTCCAGCTCTGTGGTTTAATCGGTTTTCCTTGCCATAACTTCTTCAGCAAAAAACCACCAATGGCAAATGGCACTTGCAGCACCGAGGGAGCTGTTTTGAGCGATACATCCTCAATGTGAACGTCTTTAAAACCTATATCCAATAAGCGCTGTTTCACCTCGTCAATGACGCCTAGACCATCCAAGCTCCAACCACTGCAAAGTCGCTGGTAGCTTTGTTTACTTCCGAAGCAAAGTTTATTTTTTGTGCTTTGTAATTTGTGAGAATTGAACCGTTCGCTAAAGAAGTCCAGCCCGCTTTAAAAGTGCGTCTGGATTTGGTTTTTGACCTCTAAATTGAACATAGAGCTCCATAGGATCTTGTGTTCCGCCTTGCGAAAGCACAAAGTCTTTGAATTTTGTCGCCACCTTTTTATTAAAGATTCCTTTTTCTTTAAAATAGGCAAAGGCATCGGCATCCAAAACTTCAGCCCATTTATAGCTGTAATATCCAGCAGAGTAACCGCCCTGAAAAATATGAGAGAAGGAGGTACTCATGCAAGTACTTGGGGTTTCTGGATAGAGGGAAGTATCTTTAAACGAATCGCTTTCGAATTCCTTGACGCTTTTTATTGCTGAAGGATCTGAACCGTGCCATGCCATATCTAGCAAGCCAAAACTCAACTGACGCAAGGTTTGCATGCCTTCGTGAAAGGCAGCCGATTCTTTTATTTTTTCAACCAATTCCATCGGAATCAATTCACCCGTTTCATAATGCGTCGCAAACAGTTGCAGGGTTTCTTTTTCGTAACACCAATTTTCTAGCACCTGACTAGGGAGTTCGACAAAGTCCCAAAACACATTTGTTCCAGAAAGACCCGCATAGGTGGTATTAGCGAGCATGCCATGGAGTGCGTGTCCAAATTCATGGAAAAGTGTAGTCACTTCATTAAAGGTTAATAGAGAAGGTTTGCTCGCCGTGGGTTTGGTAAAATTACAAACGATCGAAACATGAGGTCTGTCGTTTACTCCATCCTTTATTTGCTGAGGTTTGTACGAAGTCATCCACGCACCACCGCGCTTCCCTTCTCGAGGGTGGAAGTCGGCATAAAAAATGGCAACCAATACACCTTCAGCATCGAGCACTCGATATGTTTTAACTTCTGAATGGTAGGTATCAATACTATCATCGGCTTCAAATTGCAAACCAAAAAGTTTTTCAGCAACGCTAAAGACGCCCTTAATTACATTTTCCAATTTGAAATACGGCTTCAGTTGTTCATCGTCCAAGCTAAATAGCTTTTGCTTCAATTTTTCGGCATAATAACCACTGTCCCATTTCTGTAATTGGTCAATACCATCCAACTCCTTTGCAAATGCCTGCAGTTCTTTAAATTCTCTCAAGGCAGCTGGTTTTGCTTTTTGTAATAACTCATTCGAAAAGTCAAATACCTTCTGTGGCGTTTTTGCCATGCGTTCTTCTAACACAAAATGGGCATGACTCTCATACCCCAATAGTAAGGCACGTTGATGCCTCAAATTAGCGATACGCAGCACATTTTTTTCGTTGTTGAATTTATTGTCTTGAAAGGCCCGTGCACCAAAGGCAAGCGATAATTTCTTCCGAAGGGCTCGATTGCTAGCATAGGTCATAAACGGAATATAGCTCGGGTATTGCAAGGTGAATATCCATCCGTCTTTTTCCTTTTCTTTAGCCGTTTGAGCAGCTGCTTCTTTGGCGCCATCTGGCAATCCGTATAGGTCAGACTCGTCCGAGATGTGCATTTCGTAGGCATTGGTTTCTGCCAGCACATTTTCTCCAAAAGTAAGTTGCAAGGTAGCCAGTTCCGTATCAATTTTGCGGAGTTCTGTTTTCTTTTCTTCGGAAAGATTTGCTCCATTTCGGGAGAATCCTTTGTATTGTTTTTCGAGCAACATGGCTTGCTCTGGAGTTAATTGCAGGGAGTTTCTTGCATCAAAAACGACCTTGACTCTTGCGAACAAGGCTTCATTCAGCAATAGATCATTTTGAAAATCGGTTAGCAATGGCGAAACCTCTTGGGCTATCTTCTGAATTTCATCATTGGTTTCGGCGCTATTCAGATTAAAAAAAATACTTGTCGCTCGGTCCAAGCGAGCTCCCGTATTTTCTAGTGCTGCGACCGTATTTTCGAATGAAGGAGCAGTCGTCTGATTGACGATTGCTGTAATTTCATTATTGGTTTCTTCAATTAATTGGGTGATACCGGGTAGGAAATGCTCGTTTTTTATGGTGGAAAATGGAGCGGCATCAAAGGGTACTACTAAAGGGTTTTGCATAGATTGTTTATTCAAATACGGTCAGGCACTTTTAAGTTAGGAGAATTATTATTAGACAATTTAAGATGAGAAATGAGGTCTCGACTGCGCTCGACCAGACATGGAATTTACTTTCCGCCTCTTACTTTTTTAGCGCCTTGTTCTACTTTCATTTTTAAGCCTTCTTTATAGGCGAGCACTTTGTCAAGAACACATTTATCTGCGGTACCGATAATTTGTGCCGCAAGAATCCCAGCGTTCTTTGCTCCATTTAGCGCTACTGTTGCTACGGGAACACCGCCAGGCATTTGGAGAATAGACAAGATAGAATCCCATCCATCGATCGAATTGCTTGATTTTACGGGAACGCCAATGACGGGTAAAGGTGATAAGGACGCAATCATTCCTGGTAAGTGAGCGGCGCCTCCAGCACCGGCTATAATAACGCTGATGCCTCTGGTGTGGGCATTTTTTCCATAGTCAAAGAGCTTGTCTGGTGTGCGATGGGCAGAGACGATATCCAATTCAATTTCTATGTCAAATCCTTTTAAAATTTCGACCGCGTCCTGCATCACTGGCAGATCGCTGGTACTTCCCATAATGATTCCTACTTTGCTCATACTATCAACAATTAAGATTCCCTATTATTTACTGATCACTTTGATCGTTTTCTTTACTTCTTCAGCCACTTTTCGTGCCTTCGCCAGATCCTGATTTACAATGGTCACATGGCCCATTTTGCGAAAGGGGCGGGTTTGTTTCTTGCCATAAATATGCGGGGTGACTCCCTCCATGGCTAGAATGGTTTCGATGTTTTCATAATGCACATGCCCCTGATGTCCTTCGGCACCAACAAGGTTTACCATTATGCCGCCAAGTTTACTATCGGTGTTGCCCAAAGGCAGGTCTAAGATCGCCCTAATTTGTTGTTCAAATTGATTGGTGATACTGGCTTCAATACTGTAATGACCACTGTTGTGGGGTCTCGGTGCTACTTCATTTACTAAAATGGCATCGTCTACCGTTTGAAACATTTCTACGGCCAACAGACCTACATGTTCAAAAGCTTCCGAAACCTGTGTTGCCACTGCTCGTGCTTTTTTGGCAACTACATCTTCTATTCTGGCTGGACAAATCACATATTCTACTTGATTGGCTTCAGGATGAAATTCCATTTCTACAACCGGATAGGTTTTTACTTCTCCTGAAGGGTTTCGCGCGACTATGACGGCCAATTCATTTTTAAATGGAATCAATGCCTCGGCAATGCAGCTACCTTCGATGAGTGCATCTAAATCTTCCGCTTTTCGAATGATTTTCACCCCGTTACCATCATAGCCTCCCGTACAACTTTTCCAAACAAAAGGAATTGAAATGGTGTTCGCTGCCAAAGCTTCGCTTACTTCTTTTTTATTCTGAAATACTTGAAATGGTGAGGTAGGTATCTGGTGGGTGTCATAAAATTGCTTTTGCACCCCTTTGTCTTGAATGTTCCGAAGTGTTCTTGATGATGGGTATACTTTGATGCCTTCATTTTCAAGCTGCTCCAGTGCGTCTACATTGACTCCTTCAATCTCAAAGGTGAGTACATCTACCTTTTTTCCGAAGTGATATACCGTATCAAAATCCATCAAACTGCCTTGCTCGAAGTAATCGCATGCGATGCGACACGGAGCTTCCGCGCTTGGGTCTAAAACATGAGTGGTGATGTCAAATTTTCGCGTTTCATAAAGCATCATCTTGCCTAATTGGCCGCCGCCTAAAATTCCGAGAGTGAAATTCGAAGAAAAATAATTTGCCATAGCGCAAAGGTACAATCTTCCGCATAAAAACCGACATTCAGTACGAATGAAATTGGTATCTTTGCACCCTCATTATGTGGAGATTTTTGAAATCATTATTTAGTAAGCAAAAAAAACGAATGAAGAATATCGTATTATTTGGCCCTCCAGGTGCTGGAAAGGGTACACAGGCAGATGTTTTAAAGGAGAAATACCAGTTGGTGCATATTTCAACAGGAGACGTATTTCGATACAATATAAAGAATGCAACCGAACTCGGAACTTTGGCCAAATCTTACATGGATAAAGGGCATTTGGTGCCAGATGAGGTAACCATCAATATGCTGAACGCCGAAGTAGAGAAAAATGCAGACGCCAACGGATTTATTTTTGATGGATTCCCAAGAACGGCAGCTCAAGCCGAATCCTTAGCTAAGTTAATGGATGAAAAGGCAAGTCAGATTAATGCTATGGTAGCGTTGGAAGTAGACGATGAAGTTCTGGTAGGGCGCCTATTGGATCGAGGGAAAACTTCTGGCCGACCCGATGATGCCAATGAGGATGTCATTCGTGAGCGTATTGCCGAGTACTACCGAAAAACGGATATTTTAAAAGAGTATTACCAGGCGCAGGATAAGTATTTCGGCGTGGATGGTGTTGGTAGCATTCAAGACATTACCGATCGTTTGAGTGTGGTGATTGATACCTTATAGGGCGTTACCCTGCATTGCTTACACGCTTTAGGATCGGGCTTTCGGTAGTCGCTTTTTTAGGCTCCCACCTTTCGACTGCGCTCAAGGGGAACATAAAAAGAGCTTCAACAATACCTCAATCCCTAACGCGGGTAAAAGATAAAAAGCAGCTCACATTGCATATAGAAGTATAACTATGACTGAAGGCAATTTTGTAGACTACGTAAAAATTCACGTGACCTCCGGAAAAGGAGGACAGGGAAGTGCGCACCTACGTAGAGAAAAATACATCCCAAAGGGAGGTCCTGACGGAGGCGATGGGGGCCGCGGTGGACATGTCATATTGACGGCCAATTCGAATATGTGGACCTTGTATCATTTGAAATTCAGGCGCCACTTTAGAGCGGGGCATGGGTTGGCAGGGAGCAAGCAAACGAGTACAGGAGCCGATGGTGAGGATGTGTATATTGATGTCCCATTAGGTACGGTGGTAAAGAATACCGATACTGGTGAAACCTTGCGAGAAATGCTCGAACATGGCGACGAAATGATCATTGCCAAAGGAGGAAAAGGCGGTAGAGGAAACAACCATTTTAAGTCATCAACCAACCAGACGCCACGTCATGCACAACCCGGTATGGACGGAGAAGAAGGGAATTTCACCCTCGAAATGAAGGTGCTGGCCGATGTAGGCTTGGTAGGTTTCCCCAATGCAGGAAAATCTACATTGCTCTCGGTGATCACCGCTGCCAAACCCAAAATTGCCAACTACGAATTCACAACCTTAAAGCCTAACTTAGGTATTGTAGATTATAGAGATCATCAAACTTTTGTGATGGCAGATATCCCTGGAATCATTGAAGGAGCAGCCGAAGGAAAGGGACTTGGACACTACTTCTTGCGTCATATTGAACGCAACTCTACCCTTTTATTTTTGATCCCTGCCGATGCCGATGATATCAGAAAACAATACGATGTGTTGTTGGATGAATTGCGCAGGTACAACCCAGAAATGTTGGACAAGGATCGTCTGGTCGCTATCTCTAAAAGTGACATGTTGGATGATGAGTTAAAGGCCGAAATGACGGCTGAATTGGACAAGGATTTTAAAGGCATCCCGTATCTATTCTTTTCGGCGGTGGCCCAAGATGGTTTGATGGAATTGAAGGATAAGCTTTGGACCATGCTCAACACGGACGAGAAAATCTAATTTATAGGTTCTAGATTGACCTGGTATTTAGACTACATGTAATAAAGAACGAGCTAGTTTTTTGAAAGCTTTTGTGATATACTTGGTGTTGCTAACCGCAGATCGTGGCGCCATCGCCAAGAAAATTGTTAAAGAATAACAAACCCGCATTTTAGTAGCGGCCTTTTTGACTATTTTTAGTCAAAATTTGGATATGAAAACGATTCTCTTTCTAGTCTCCCTAGTGTTTTTGGTCTCCTGCGGCCCATCGGTGCGAATTGACTTCGACCAAGATCAGGACTTTACCGAGTTTACTGCCTATAAATTTTACCCGGATATCGATTCAGGCTTGAATCAATTGGACGATAAACGAGTGATGCTTGCCATCGATTCAGTCCTTCAGCAAAAGGGATTCAAAAAAGACAACTTCAACCGGTTTTACGTTAATTTTTACGCCAGCGAGCGCATTTCGGATTCTCGATCGATCATTGGAATTGGCGCTGGTAGCGGTGGTAGAAATGGCGGTGTAGGCGTAAGCGGAGGGATTCCTATTGGAGGACCTCGGGTTAGCCAAGTACTCACTATAGATATTGTGGATGCGTATAAGGATCAAGAGTTGGTTTGGCAAGCAGTGGTCGAAGGGCAGCTAAATAAAAGAGCCTCCCCCGCAAAGAAAGAAGCCTATTATTATTCGGTCATCAGCAAGGCATTGAAAAAATTCCCTCCTGAAAATAAATAATCCAAGATTTCGTTTCCGTCTTAGATACTATAAGATGTTTCCTATATTTGAAGGCCTGTTATGATCGTAAAACAAACCCTACTCGTACTATTTTTCTTGCCTATGCTAATGCTAGGGCAATCTACTTTTGAAACAGCTGAAAGCTTGTTCCTACAAGAAAAATTTTCAGAAGCAGCGCCACTTTTCAAGCAGTACTTAAAAACGCATCCAACACACAAAAAGTCCCGCGAATACCTAGGGGATATTGCAAGCTATAATGAAGATTGGGATACCGCCATTACTTATTTTACTGAATTAGTCGAGGAAGAAGATTTGAACGCAAATTATCATTTTAAGACGGGTGGAGCGCTAGGTATGAAGGCTCTAAAGATTTCTAAAATTAGAGCTTTGGGGTACATCGGAGATATAAGAGAACACTTCGAAACTGCGGCCCAACTAGATCCAAACCATATCGAAGTGCGCTGGGCATTGGTAGAATTTTACATTCAGCTGCCTGGAATCATAGGTGGGAGTGAAAAAAAGGCCATCAACTACGCCAATCAGTTAGGGAAACTATCGCCTGTGGATGGGCATTTGGCCAATGGGTATATTGCTGAGTATAGTGACCGTCATGAAGATGCAGAGCGCCATTATAAAGAAGCCATCGCCGTGGGTGGCTCCGTGCATACTTATGAAAAGTTAAGTGCGTTGTACGAGAATACCAATCAGCCGAAGAAGGCCATAGAAACGGTGGCAAGTTGTCTTAAAATTCATGATCGTAATTCCTTGCATTATCAAATTGGAAAAATAGCCGCACAGTATAATTTGGATGCCGAATTGGGTATCAATTGTCTTCAGAAATACATAGAAAACCATTCCGTAAGAGATGGAGTACCCAAAGATTGGGCGTATTACCGACTCGCACAGATTTATAAAAATATAGGGAACAAAAAGTCGGCCATGCAATGGATCGACAAGGCGTTGGTAGCTCGCCCCGATTTTAAAGAAGCGAAAAAAGAGAAGGAACTTATTTTGGCGCTATAATCACGCATTATTTACCCTGAAGTCTTTCCCAATTAATTTTATCTTTGCACTCTATATAAACCCCTAATGTGACCATGAGAATACACTTCATTGCCATCGGTGGGAGCGCCATGCACAACTTAGCATTGGCCTTACACCAGAAAGGATATCAAATAAGCGGAAGCGATGATGAAATATTTAATCCTTCCAAGTCGCGGTTGGAGGCAAAGGGGTTGTTGCCTGCTGCTTTTGGTTGGTTTCCGGAGATAATTGATAGCACCATTGACGCCATTATACTGGGGATGCATGCGAAACCCGATAACCCTGAATTACTAAAAGCAAAGGAACTAGGTCTTACCATTTACAGTTATCCTGAGTTTTTATATGAACAATCAAAAAACAAAACTAGAGTGGTCATTGGAGGCTCCCATGGTAAAACAACCATCACCTCCATGATCTTGCACGTGATGCATTACCACGAAAAGGAAGTGGATTATATGGTGGGGGCGCAGCTCGAAGGCTTCGAAACCATGGTTCACTTGACAGAAGAAAATGATTTTATCGTCCTAGAAGGGGATGAGTATTTATCGTCTCCCATAGATCGCAGACCAAAGTTTCATCTATACCAACCCAACATTGCCCTGCTGAGCGGGATTGCATGGGACCACATCAACGTATTTCCAACTTACGAGAATTACGTGGAGCAGTTTGAAATTTTTCTAAGCCAGATTACCAATGGAGGCGCCATCGTCTATAACCAAGAAGATCCCGAAGTGAAAAAAGTGGTGGAGGAAACCACAAGTTTAATAAAAAAGTATCCGTATCAGACACCTCAGTTTGAGGTAGAACATGGGGTCACTCTTTTACAAACTCCGGAAGGACCTATGCCCATAGAAGTTTTTGGGAAGCACAATTTAAATAACTTAGAAGGAGCTCGTTGGATTTGTCAGTTGATGGGCGTGGATGAAGCCGATTTTTATGAGGCCATTGCAAGTTTTAAAGGTGCGAGTAAACGTTTGGAGAAAATCGCTGAAAATTCGCAGACAGTGGCTTATAAGGATTATGCTCACTCGCCAAGTAAGGTGAAAGCAACCACAGAAGCGGTGAAAGCACAATATCCTGACAGAAAATTACTGGCATGCCTTGAGTTGCATACCTACAGTAGCTTAACCCCTGAGTTTTTGACGGAATATAAAGGAGCTCTCGATGCGGCCGATACCGCTGTTGTTTTTTATTCTCCACATGCGGTTGAGATAAAAAAATTGGAGCCTATTTCCGCAGCACAAATAGAAGCATCGTTTCAGCGGGAGGATCTTATTATTTTTACCGAACCGCAGGCATTTAAAGACTATCTTTTTTCTCAAGAATTGAGCGATACGTCGCTATTGCTTATGAGTAGTGGAAACTACGGAGGCTTGGATTTTGACGAGGTGAAGAACCATATCTAGTTTCTAATTTAGGTTTGAAGCGTGATAGGTACGTTTTCTGTATACTATTTTTGAATAGGCTGCGTTCTTATCAAATAACCACCATTGCCTATTCGATACAATTACTTCAACAAATTAATTCTTTGCATTATGTATAGAGTATTGCTATTATTTCTGAGTTTTTCTGTGTTATTGACTTCTTGTAATAAGGACGAAGGAGAGGATTCCTTGGTTCAACAAGATGCGGATGTTGGCTTTTTTGCCTTGCAGGTTGGGAATAGTTGGGTTTACAATTATTTTAGGGTGAATTCAGAGACAGGCGAGCTTTCCAACTTAGGAGCGACCGAAACGATTGAAGTTATTGACGAGGAAGCGATCGGTGAAGAAGTTGTTTTCACACTAAAGACCACCACCGTCGATACTGAAAATAATTGCGGTCCATGCAATACGAGTCCTGAATACACTTTAAAAGTAAAGGATTCACTCGGGTATTTGGTGGAGGTGGATGGTCCTATTTTATTTTCAAGTATTAATGATGAAGAATATTTAGTGTTAAGTCAGGAGTTTGGAGATATTTTTAGAGTGTTAAAACCAAATGAAGTTTTAATAACGGTGCCAGCTGGACAGTTTGTAACCAAAGACAATGAGCGTTATGCCATCGATCCAGAAGGGAATAGGTTTGACGGTCAAGATAATTTATACTATGCTGAAGGAATAGGTGAGATACGGCAAACAATTTCAACCGTTGCGACCCAAAGAATCATTTATGAAAAGCAACTGATGTCGTACAACGTTCAGTAGCTTACAAATACATGTCTTCAATAAATCCAGCAACATCATTGTTGGATTTTTTTATTAATTCTTGTTTGGCGTTTTCTTGGTCTTGTTCAATTTTATCTTGAGACAATTTTAGTTTCCCATCCCAGTGAGTAATGGTGATGTCAAAAGCTTGAATATAATTTACAGCGCGATTCATCCGGTTGTTGTCAATTTCCAACACAAACTTTTGTTCGGGTCCTTCTAGAAAAGAGGTCATATCAACCATGGTTTGTTTGGCGGCTTCCGTATCATTGATTAAGGCAATCGTTCCAGTGATATGAACAATCATATAATTCCAAGTAGGTAATTGCTTCGTCGTATAAACGCTAGGCGAAATATAAGCGTCTGGTCCTTTAAAAACGACGGTAACTTCAGCACCATCGATTAAAGTTTCCACTTGCGGATTGAATTTGTCGATATGCGCCACCAGTTTTCCTGTTTCATTGTTATAAATGATCGGGATATGGGTAACGAAAGCTTTCCCTTCTTTGGCAGAAACTAACGCTGCAAAAGGGAAAGTTTTGATTACAGAAATCATTTTTTGAACATCATCGGTCTGATGATAGGGTGGTGGATATTGAGTGGGCATTTCGAAATTTTTAATTCAATAGTTGCTTTACGTTTTTACACTCCGTATTGTCTGAAATGATGATCTAAATGCTTGTATTGCATTTTACCCCACTGCTCTTTTGTAATTGGGCCAAAGGCAGGGTGTGGTTGCCAGTTTTCACGGTCCCTCTGTTCATTTAATTCGTCTAAGAGCGCTTCAAGTTTCGCTTTTTCTTCGGAAAAATTTTTAGTCTCCGTGATTTTGAACCTTTTTATCGTAGGTAAATTTTTTCTCCAAGGCTTATCGCTATACATCGATTTTTTAAATAACAAATTGACCAGCCAATTGGGCTTTAGGCCGTAATCTGCCTTCTCCAAAATAACGTTCAAAGGCATTTGCAGGTGATGTGCTGTTTGTCCCGGGGACATTTGCCCCCATTGACGTTCCGAATTTTCACTAAAATTGTGGAGTCTGTTTTTTATTTCTGAAAATGCCTCCTCGTCGAACAATGATTTCATAATAGCTTGTTTACATTTGATTCATGAATATGTTGGATTCAGTTGAAAGCACTCATAGAGGATGCTTGTGGTTGCTGAATGTTCAACAGTCTGCCCTAAAGATACATCATAATTTGTCGAAATTCAGCGTTCAATTCCGAAGAAAAAGATACATGAATGGCATAAAAAAAGGAGGCGACAAATCTAATTCGTCACCTTCTGATCTACCGTACTGGAAATTCACTAACAATGGATGCGTTGAAATTTGGATTTGCCAATCATTAGTGTCAAAGCTAACCTTCAATTCATGAATTAAAGGAGAAAGTAATATTCCAATTCATAAATTCAGAGTTATCGGCACGAAGATGGTGCGTTGGATGCGGACTTCCCTGTATCTTACTTAAAAAGAATACATGGAAGATTCAAACACTTCGTTCTCTATTAAAGCTTGGAATGAGGATGACCGTCCGCGAGAGAAATTATTGTTAAAAGGAAAGATCGCCTTGAGCGATGCGGAATTGATCGCTATTTTAATCGGTTCTGGAAATCGGCAGGAAAGCGCCGTAGCTTTGAGTCAGCGGATATTAAATTCCGTAGCAAACAATCTAGGCGAACTTGGGAAGGTTTCCCCAAATTGGTTGATGGACTTTAAAGGCGTTGGGGAGGCCAAGGCAGTATCCATCGTAGCTGCACTCGAATTGGGCAGGCGTCGAAGAAGTCAGGAGGCATTGGAACGCCAAAAAATAACCTCAAGTGCTTCGGTGTTCGAATTGCTACAACCAGTGATTGGGGATTTGCCACATGAAGAATTCTGGGCGGTCTATTTGAACAATGGAAACAAAGTCCTACAAACCCTGCAGCTAAGTAAAGGGGGGATTACTGGAACTATAGTAGATATAAGACTCACCTTAAAAACAGCACTTCAATTGGGAGCGGTGGCACTTATTTTGGCTCATAATCACCCGAGCGGCACTTTGAAACCAAGCACGTCCGATACGCAGTTTACAAAAAAGATAAAATTGGCGGGAGAAAGCCTTGATATTAAAGTTTTAGACCACCTCATTATTACTGAAAAAGCT
>Ga0316204_10003385_pt1 | contig 32110 bp, 28 predicted proteins | sample 6monrhotite_MG_2_FD_205661 | JGI IMG/M metagenome (GOLD analysis project Ga0316204, IMG submission 205661) | Microbial mat bacterial communities from mineral coupon in-situ incubated in ocean water Damariscotta River, Maine, United States -... | ecosystem: Environmental > Aquatic > Marine >... | reverse complement strand
AAAAATGGTGCCGATAACCAGATTCGAACTGGTGACCTCTCCCTTACCAAGGGAGTGCTCTACCGACTGAGCCATATCGGCTGTTTGTTCGAACTGGAGCGGGTAGCGAGAATCGAACTCGCATCATCAGCTTGGAAGGCTGAGGTTCTACCATTGTACCATACCCGCTTACTTCAACTCGCTATTCGCAAGCCATGCTTCATCACGACAAACAAAACACTTACTACTAAGATTTCAATACTAACCAGCTTTTAATGAGCTGCTCAACCTTGACTTCTTTTACACTGGTGGTGGGGGAAGGATTTGAACCTTCGAAGGCGAACCGTCAGATTTACAGTCTGATCCCTTTGACCACTCGGGAACCCCACCAAAACTATATCTTGCGGTTTCTAACCCACACAAGAAAAAGAGCCGCGAATAGTGACAACTTACCATTTAAAATGCAAGTCTTTTAACTATTAAATTCAAGCTGTTATCTTCGATTCTATTGATATCAACTACTTTTGAATTACTAGGACTCTTTAATGCAGAAATTTCTGCGTCAAAACTTCTATCTTTTCTTTAATAAAACAAGTTCAATCATGAGTGTATCTTATATAAAAATGGTGCCGGTTCCCGGAATCGAACTGGGTACCTACTGATTACAAGTCAGTTGCTCTACCAAGTGAGCTAAACCGGCATATTTCAACACAATTTCCAATGTTTTGGATAAGCGTGAAAAACTCTCTAATCGACCCCATATTAGAGCACCTCTAAAGCAGGGACGCGAATTCTAATGAGTTATCCAGAAATGATCAACGATTTTTTGAAATAAATTTCAATTCTTTAACAATCTCAGATTTATCAGCCCAAAAACATCATTTGAGGGGTAAAAAGTCAGGATTATTTAATGCTCTTTTCAATGAAATACCGGGCTAATCCTTGAAAAACCAAATTCGGCTTATATGAAATCTGCGAAGCTTGTTCCTTAGTAACGGTTTTTAACAACCATTTTGACCAATATTCACCACCGCCACCAGTTATGAACCATTGCCCAACTTGATGATTTTGGCTGGTCTGATTAATACTAGCGATTAGATATCCACCAATCATCTGTGCGACACCAAAATCAACGCATTCAACCGTAGATTGCCCTAACTCAAACTGATTTAGCACCTCTTTTACACCTTGTCGTATTTTTACATTGGCAGTGTTTAATAAACTATTTTTGAGCAAACTTTCGCCTGGTAAAATCTGTCCTCCCAAATGCTTTCGTGAATTAACGATGTCGAGAGTTATTGTCGTTCCAATGTCTATTATACCAACTGTTTGACCCATTTTAGAGGCTGCTATTATGGTCAGCCAACGATCTGTTCCAAGTAACAGCGGTTCGTGATAACCAGATTGAACATCGCAATTTGTTTCTGCTGATTTAGCGAAAAAAGCCTCATATCCGGTTTTCTCAAGTCTTTGTTGAAGCTGCTTGTTATCTTCAATGCTTCTAACAGAAGAAATTAATACCTGTTTCCCATCCAACACTTTAATCTGTGTTATCAAATCGTCTGGCGAGCTTACAGTATCGGCTTTGATCGATCTTTTGTCATCGGCAAATTCGGTGAGCTCGTTCACAGTAAGATATTTAAGTCGTGTATTACCCCAATCAATTAGTAGATACATAACACCACCCCCTAGGTTAATTACGATTAGTTGAGCGCAAACTCACTTCACCAGAAAAAAAGCTTTTTTCACCGTCAATCGTTTTGATTTTAATCGCGCCAGTTTTATCAATGCCGATCTCAGTACCTGAAACTTGCCCTTGATGTGTATGAATAACAATCGGTTCGCCCAAATAAGCACTGTGTGAAGACCACTCCTTCCTGAATGACTCGAAACCCGACTCAATATAAGTATTAAGAACATCGTCCAGCTGCAATAAGATCAGTTTAAGAATTTCATTGCGATCGATATCTTTGTTTAACAGGGGTTTCAAATTTATCCACGGTTGATCTATTTTCTCAGTATGGCTGATAAGCATGTCCCAATTGATACCAATACCGATATTTAGAAAACTATTATCGTTACTGTCACCACTCGCTTCGACTAAAATACCTGCCAACTTTTGATGATTAACCAACAGATCATTCGGCCATTTAAGGCTGACTTTTTCGCAACAATGTTTATTCAATAATTGAGTTAACCCTATACCCACCGCTAGACTCAAACCTCCCAGCGCGCTTAAACCTAATGGTAAACTCAATCCGAGTGAAAAATACAGATTCGCTCCAAAAGGTGAAACCCACTTTCGCCCCTTTCTACCCCTACCTCTAGTCTGGTGCTCCGAAACACAAACTCGCCCCAACCCAGGAGAATTATTCCATGAGCGAGTCAAATAGTCTGCGGTAGAATCGACAGTCGGCAACACTTCAACGATAGAAAATAATTTCGCCTTATCGGATATCTGCTGACTCAAATAATCTTTATCGATCAGATTGAGTCCTCCAGGAATTTTATAGCCCTTACCTCGCACCGCAAATATTTCTATCTGCCATGTCTGTAATTTAGCGATTAGCTTCCAAATTGCCGTACGAGAGATCCCGATGTTCTCTGCCAAATCTTGACCAGAATGAAACTTACCATCAGCGAGCAACCGGACCAATTTTTGTAAACGCTCTAAACTGGCCGTTTTCATTCACTTAACCCGTCAGATAATTTCCCCCTCGGAAACTCATTCACCTGTTTTCCCAGAATACGAACTTCGGGCTCAAGCTCAATACCAAACATCCCTTTCACTCTATTGATAATCGACTGGGCAAGATCTAGGACGTTTGCGCCGTTATCATCCGAAAAATTGACTAACACTAACGCCTGGTGTTTATAAACGCCGACTTTACCAACGATTTTGCCTTTGTAGCCTGTTTTTTCAATTAACCAACCGGCTGCTACCTTGTAATCTTGTTGATTCGGAATTCCAACCGGATAAGCGACTAATTCGGGAAAAGTCTGCTTTAACTGTTGATATTGCTCATTATCGATAATTGGGTTTTTAAAAAAACTACCCGCGTTTGCAAGCTCTTTTGGATCAGGTAACTTTTCAGCTCTAATTTCACAAACTCTATCAAATAACTGCTTTGTTGTTATTGAATTTTTTCCCTCGAAAAACTCTTTAAGTGGCTTATAAGTCAGGACTAAATTTGGTTTTTTATTCAGTTTAAAATCGACATGAGTTACCAAATAATGGCCTTGTCCCGCCCGTTTAATAAAACTATCGCGATAATCGAATTGGCAATCATCGTGAGATAAAATGACTATTTTTCCCTGCTGTAAATCGAAACACTGAACCTGAGTGATAAAAGATTCGACCTCCACCCCATAAGCTCCAATATTTTGCACTGGCGCAGCGCCTACAGTTCCTGGGATCAAAGCAAGATTTTCTAAACCGAAATAACCACTTTCCAGACAATAACAGACAAATTCATGCCAGTTCTCCGAAGCTGCAACCCGCAACGTCACATACTCCTGATCTTGAGATAAAATCTCAATACCTTTCAATTGTGGATAAATCACCAAACCAGCATAATCTCCAACCAACAAAAGATTACTGCCTCCACCAAGAACGAAGCGTTCTTTATAGGTTGAAATTTCAGCATAGTTTGATTCTAAGTGCAGCAAACTATCAATCTGAATAAACGCCTGTGCTTTTGCTTTAACCTTGAAGCTGTTAAGGCTATCTAGCGCGATATTAGTTAAAATGTGAGCCAAAATGTATTCCAGTAAAAATAGATAGAAGCTATATACCCGTTCTACCTCAAAATGTATGTCTTAGTGTTTTGAGGTAGAACGGGTATATTACACTAGCAAAAACGCTCAATCCCTATTTTATTGGTTCTTTATGAGACCTTTGCAGCAAACAACATCAAAGGTTTCTGTATCTTTATGTGCTATGGATGTGTAGATTCAACAATTTACTTGAGAAACTGCTTTTGTAACAGTATATTTGTGCTCTGTAACATCCATGTAAATCCAAGGTCAATCTAGCTAAGTTGATGTCATATTTTGGAAAAAATCCATGAATAAAAAATCAGTCGTTTTTATTAGCTTGCTACTCATTTCAATGCTGACTTCAACAGCTAATTCTGAACCAATTGGCGAAGGCTCAATCGCTCCAGACTTTAGTATCACTCGCTTAGATGGTACTGAATTCAAATTAAGTGATTATAAGGGTAAAAAAACGGTTTATTTAGTTTTTTGGACGACTTGGTGCACCTTCTGCGTGAAGAAAATTCCAAAACTCCAACACGCAGCGACTGTTTTAGATAAACAAATTGAAATCATCGCAGTAGATACCAGTGTGAAGGATACCTTTGCTAAAGCTCAACAATTTGAGAAAGATCGTGACATACAATACCCTCTGGCTTTCGATTTTGGCAAAAAAGTGACTGATTTATACGGCGTCTGGGGAACGCCAACTGAATTTATTATCGATATTAATGGTGTTATTATTCATCGAGATGGCGTACCAGATCAGTTGTCAGAACACTTGAGCAATTGGAACATGATCGATCACCGAACCTTCAATAAACAAATACTAGCAAAAACCGAATGTGATCAGGAGCAACTGATTTGTTAAAAAATCATTCAACGTCTCTATTAAATTTTGAAAAGAAAGGCTCTAACAATCCAGAATTTGTTGGCGCACTATCAAGCGGACTTAATCGAAGAGCATTTCTGAAGCAATCTGGCGCAACTATTTTGCTCACCAGCATCGCAGCCTGTAAACCAAATATTGTCGATAACAAATCATCCAATACAAAACCAAAATCCGAAAAGTCGAACGCGTTTTCAGATATATATCCTTTTGATCAACATCAAAAGAATTCAATCATCGCTGTACAATTACACTTATTTCCAGATGATGGTGATGGTCCCTCTGCAAAAGATATTAATGCACTCAAATATTTAGAGTGGGCATTAACAGACCCTGATTATGAAGATGACGGTGATGGCGAATTTATTGTTAAAGGCGTTGGCTGGTTGGATTCTTTATCGGAACAAACTCAAGGCGATCAGTTCATTAAACTATCGAATGAAAAACAAGGCAAGATTCTTAGGCAAATAAGTCAATCTAAAACCGGTGAAAACTGGTTATCCATGTTAATTTATTATTTGGTGGAGGCGCTTTTGTTTGATCCCATATATGGCGGAAACCCTGACGGGATTGGTTGGAAATGGCTAGAGCATCAACCAGGTTTCCCAGCTCCGACAGAAGACAAATTGTATCGGAGTTTTATATGAGTAAAACTTTAGAATACGATTGTTGTATTGTCGGTAGCGGCGTTGGCGCTGGACCGGTTGCTTATGAACTATCCAAAGCGGGATATAAAGTAGCGGTTCTAGAAAAAGGCAAATGGTATAACGAAAAAGATTTTCGTAAAGACGAACAACTTTATCGACATAGTATTTTTCGCTCAAAATTTAAAGACGAACGCCATGTCCTCGAAGAGCCGGACGACGATGAATGGAGTTCAAGTACCACCGCGCAATTTTGGGGTGGCAATATCGTCGGCGGCGCGTCTAATTTTATGAGCGCTTACTTTCATCGGCTGAAACCGGAAGATTTTAGACTCGTTTCTGAATTTGGAAAAATAGAAGGAGCCAATACAGTCGATTGGCCGATTAGTTATGACGAATTGGAACCTTACTATGCTAAAACAGAGCAAGTTGTCGGTGTTTCAGGTCGAATTGTTCAACACCCATTTTTAGAACCTCGTTCAACTAAAGATTATCCTTTTCCTCCAACGGCAGAACACCCCATCTCATCTTGGTTTGACAAAACTTGTGATGGTATGGGGCTAAACCCACAACCAATGGCGAGAGGCATTTTATCCAAACCATTTAACGGGCGGCAGAGTTGTCAGTATTCTGGCTATTGTGGCAGTTATGGTTGTGCTTCTGGCGCAAAAGCCAGTTCGAGGGCTTCGCTTTTAGATCAATCAGTCGCGAACGGAAATTGTGAAGTTATTACCGAAGCGAAAGTTTATCGATTAAACAGTGATAATTCTGGCAAAGTAGTTTCCGCTGATTTTTATGATAAAGAGAATAATTCAATTCAAGTTAGAGCTAAGGTTTTTGTGGTCGCTTGTTATTCAATTGAATCAGCGAGATTACTGCTTAGTTCGCCCGGTGAAAAACATAAAAAAGGTCTCGGAAATAATTTCGATCAAGTCGGGAAAAATCTACACTGCTGCGCTGGTGGAACAGGACACGGAATTTTTGAATTTGATCAATTTACTGAAGAACAAGCGCAGCAACTAAAAACCCGTGGTCCATTTTTTAATCGCGCCTTACAAGATTGGTATTTTATTGACGATAAAAAAACATTCGGCAAACGAATAAAAGGCGGAACGATTGACTTTGTTTTTGATCCACCATCACCAGCCGCCGATGCCAATTCACAAAAATGGCAAGATGGTAATTTACTTTGGGGAACACCATTAAAACAAAAAATCAAATCGTTTTTTACCCAATCAAAAGATTTTAAGTTTGAAGTGTTTTGTGACTGGTTAACCAATGATGATTGCCATGTGAGTTTAGATACCAGTGAAAAAGATAAATGGGGATCGCCTGTTGCAAAAGTGAAGGCTGGTGCTCATCCGCATGATTTAAAAGTTGGACGATATATTGTCGAAAGAGGTAAAGAGGTGATGAAAAACCTTGGCGCTCAAAGTGTTCGAGGCAGTGCATTTTCGTCTCCAACTTCTAATTTAGTTGCTGGTGGATTGCGTTTTGGTCATGACCCTAAAACTTCTGCTTTAGATGCTGATTGTCGTGTTCATGGAACAGAAAATTGCTTTGTTACTGATGGTAGTTTTATGCCCAATGGGGGAAGTGTGACACCTACTTTTACGATTTATGCGAATTCCTTTCGGGTGGCTGATAAGATTAAGGGGCAGTTGGGTTAGAGGGTGGATTAATTTTAAATTATTCATCGATTTAAAAATCTCTCCAATTGCATCTATGTCCAAATATCTCAACACTAAATCCCTTTGATTACCTTGCTAACATATTTGAAAGCTTTCTCCGCAAGGTGGAAATACCAATTGCATAAATTAAGGTTAATTCAGAGACCGCTTACGGCCAGATATAGTCATTCGAACTTGCTTCAATAATTAATATGAGCTTGTGAACATTAAAATATTGCAAACTCTTATAGTGTAGTTCGCAATATTTTATTTATATTTATGTGTCGACTTTTGCCATGTTCTTACTTTTCACTCCACTATCATTAAAGGTTTTACCCCTTCGCATTCCTACAAACCATAAGACGAATCCTATTATTGTTACCGTGACAAGTAGCGGGTAGATAACGAGCAAATCTATTCGTATATTTGCTCCTTGCACCTTTGCATAAAATTCCCATACCGCATATATGAACCACATTATCGCTGGTAAATATAGTACTCTCATCATTTTAGTTTTTTTTGTGGATTCTTTAGTCGTTAAGTATGCAATTGCACCAATCAGTAACCCAACTACTACTGCTAACCACGGCTTCCAAACAAAAACAGACATTGCCTTAAAAAATCCATCATAAATACCTTTTCGCAAACTATACGATTTTGCGGCTTCTATTGCTTCCGGTGTACCAATTTTTAGTAACGCCTCACCAGCCGCCCTCTGAACGAAGTTATGTTTACTTTTGGTAAGTATTTTTAACCTTGGTATCGCTTCTTTCGATGCCTCTCCAATTGCCCCAAGTGCATCTGCTGCGAAAGACTGCTCTGGCGCTTTATCAGCGTTTATCATCGCCAAAAGCGTCGGTATCGCTTTAACTGCTTTCGAACCCGCTCCAATAATTCCATGACTAGCGTTGAATACACTAACGCCAAGTTCTTCTCCTCTGAGCGCCTTAATTAAAAAATCTATTTCGTTGATCTTGCCTAGCGCCCTTGCTACTTCGTATTTCCTTAATCCCTGTGGAGCCGACTTCGAGCGCAGAAGCTCTTTAAGAGCAGGAGCCGCTTTTTTTGCTTCTGAACCAAGCATTCCTAAAACTATTGCCGCCCCTTCGGCAATTCTATGATCATGATTCTTTAGCGCCTCTATCAAACTGGGTAATGTCTGCTCACCGATTTGCAACAATGTATATTTAGATGCGCCCCTATGTAACGTATAAAAATATTCATGTTTCAAACATTCTATTAGTTCTTGGGTGTTTCTTTGTTTTTCTATGTCAGGCAATTCCAAAGTCGCCCGAGCCAACTTTCGACACTGCGGATCGGTGTTATTAATTCTCAGAGATTTGTTAATGCCTTCGGCTGAGAGAGCGTTAGTTCCGTAAGAGAGACAAAACAAGCATGCAATAAATACAATACAAGTCATCACAGCCCGATATACTGAGAGATCGACAATCTCCTTTTTGAGTGATTTTTCGTTCATATCCTATCCTGTTGCCGTTTTTTGTTTAACAAACATAGGGCGTGAGCTGTCGTTGTGTGAGTTTCTCAAAGTTTTATCCATTATTCTTAAAACGTAAAAAGATAAGTACAAAAGAAAAAATCAATATACCCTGAAAATTTCTCACTTCGTGCGGAATCCTTAAGCTTGAATGAGATAATTGTATATGTATTTGGTGTCAGTAAGCCTCATATTACTTTGTGGTATCGTCTTTCAGTACTGCTAGTATCGTTTACCCAAATAACAGTGATTCTATTCAATCGTTGGAGTGAAATTCGGCAACCTATCCAACCACACAAAGCCAATTGGTCAGTATTTCTCTCGGCAAAAGTTTAATATTCCCTGCTCTTCCTGAGTAAGAGAACAATAGCAGACAGTCAGCCTTCCAATATTCATCACCAACTTCTAATTTAGTTGCTGGTGGCTGATAAGATTAAGGGGCAGTTGGGTGAGTAGTTAGCCCCTAAATTACTAGGAAAATTCACTATCCCGAATTTAGTGGTATTAGTTTCAATATACAACTACTGCAAAATGTCCGCTGTTACCGTAATAAAGAATCCCCGGGGCAAGCCCTCTCGCTACCGCTCGACTTTCTTGTTTCACTCGAAAGCGGGGTATTATAAAAGCTCAATTCTCATTTACCTATTTCGCCCCAAGGGGCTGAGAATAAATCCCCTCAGAGATTTAAAGAAAGTCTATACGCAAAGCGCTGTTCTAGCTGTCAAGGTGATGAGTTGCTTTGAATGGACTGGATCTGCTCCACCAAAAGTAGTCAGCTATAGTAATGAAAAATTTAGTGTGGGATGGAAATTTGAAAGATCAAGCTTGTTGTCGACCAGATAATGGATCGCGTATTCGAAAGTTTCCAATTGCAGTTACTCTTCGAAGTTGATCACTAACAAAGTGTCTTGTTTGTAATCGTAGGGTTTGAAACGAGCTATCATTTTTTCCTGATTAGTTTAAATGACTCATTATACTATATTAGGCTTTTTGATTTGATTTCAACTTGAGATCTTTTGGGCTTTTTCTACAATATCAACGCAAAGCTAAGAAGCGTAAAACTGCTGGCTACAATATTGAACGAAGTAAAAATAGCCAACTGCTTTCAGCCCGTTTAAGCAACTTATTAGCACTACTTACTTTTCACTAAAATTAATTCTGACATATCCTCGCCTGACTTACTAAGGTAAGACTCTTTTCTACGAACTTTATGGTTTTCATTCAAAAACTCAAAACCTAATGAATGCTGGTGAGGATCAGCTAAACTATCCAAATTTGTAGCATCAAGGAAATCAAAAGATAAGTTTCTTATTGTTGAGTTTTTAGTTAATTCAAGTCTTGGTTGATTTCCCTGAGGGCAATAATGGGTTGCCATCAAATTACCACTATTTAAGTGGTAAACAGTAAGGGAATGACTTTTTCCTTTATGCAACCATGTTTCAACTAAAACAGAGTTGTTTGCAGTTAATTCAAATGAAATAGAAAAGTTCGGATTATTCCCCCCTTCCTTCTGCCAAACACCAACAAGTGTCTTCATTTTATTAAAAGCATCAATAGTATTTAACGCAACGCTCGCTTCAGTCTCATAAGGTACAAACAAAGATATAATAACTGATAAAAAGGTGATTGATAATTTCACTTTAAATTCCCTGTCGTGCTAACGAGGCTATAGAAAAAGTCGTCTTAAAATCGACAAACCCCCTTCACAACCATCGGTTAATTTATTTTAAACTCATTTTGCCTAATTTCTTAAGTATCATCAACGATTAACTGAGTTGTTTTTAATCTGGGTCTGATTATACTTTGCTCATTTTTTGACCAACCAAGATATCCGCCCTATAATCACCATCCCAACTGGCTCGCTGAAGCTTACTGGCGACACTATTTTTTAACGGATACTGCAGTGACGGATCTTGATGATGACTTGCTCACGCTTTTTTATCACTATCGCGACCGAGCGGACTGTGAAAATAACTTTGACGAAATTAAAAACCAATGGGGATGGGGAGGCTTCACGACCAAACAGGTTAAAGAGCTGTCAATTTATGACACGAATGATCGCACTGGTTTATAACGGGTGGAATTTATTTGTCAGACTGGCTATTCCAGAAAAACATCACGAAGCCATTACCAGTCGACCACTGTTATTAAGTCGTGTTGGTCGACTCACCGAGCATAGTCGGCAAAAGAGATTAGTCATTACCAGCACGCATGGAAACATCAGTAAATTACCAAACGTTTATCAGCGACTAGTTCAATTTTTTAGTGAACTAAAAGCCAATGCGCCGCAGCTGAACTCAACCGAATGTCGGGAGCGGATTTTAGTGAAAGCGATGGAGAAATATCAGGTCAAAGTCACTTCTGGAAATCCCATCGTACTACCTGCACCGACCTAATGGGCGAATAAGGAGAGCGCACAGTCATTTAAACTTTTTATGCTGACTTGGTAGGATTAACTGCGGTTTTTAGGCTTATCGGTATATTTGGTGTCATTATTCTAAAATATTCAGGTTTGACTTATATTTCTATCGGTCTAATTACCTTTGGAATAATTGAGACAGTTGGGCTCCCTTTAAAATATTTATTTTGGAAGTATTATAATATCGACAAAGCAAAATTTGGAAAACCTATTACTCTTACTTGTGAACCTGATAAGTTGCATTATTCTGGTTTAACTAACAAAGGTTCGAATGATTAAACAGGGTTTACGAAATGGAAAGAAACTCCCAAAGGATTTTTTTATGGTCGCAGAAAAGAATTTTGCTTTATACCTAAGTTGGCAATGAATTCCGATGCTTAATCATATCTTCGAGATACTTGCTTAATAATGAAGCCTGATTCTAGGCAAGAATCAGACCGTTTAATCTAAACTGTCGCATTTAAATCAGATCGCATCATCCAAATACTCAAGCCCAAGCGCTTTTATTACACTGCTCTGAACAGGTGCGATTACCTTATTTAAATCATCCGCTCCAAAGCTAGTTCCAACAACCGTTCTTGCTGGTCGTTTGCCCTTAGGCGTATCAACCAATCCAACAATTGCTTTTGCAACATCATGAGCATCTGGGCCGTCAGCAGCCTCAAACATTTCCATAAAACTACCAAACATGGCGTTCGGTATTTGCCCTATTTCACCATATTCCTCAATTGTGTCAGCATCTTTTGGTTGAAGAACGCTGGCATACATATTCGTAGGATAAGCGCTTGGCTGTATCAACGATACGTCCAGCCCGAATTGTGATGTTTCGTATCTTAGGCTGTCCGTCATTGCCTCTACTGCGTACTTGCTGGCACCATAAATGCCGAAAAATGGAAAAGTGACTCTTCCTAAAATGGAGCCGATATTGATGATTAAGCCATCTCCTTGATTTCGAAAAGTAGGCAAAACAGCTTTTGTTACTCGATGTAAACCGATTACATTTACATCAAACAGAGACGTAACTTGTTCGTCAGTAAATGCCTCAGATACTCCCGCAGAAGCTATACCGGCGTTATTGATCAGCACATCAATGCGACCAGCTTTAGCTAATACATTGGAAACACCTGAATTAACAGAGTCGTTACTCGTTACATCAAGTGCCACCACTTGAATCTCTTTTTCTCGCAGTGCTTCTGCGTGTTCACGATTTTTACCCTGAGGATCTCTCATAGATGCGAACACAGTATGACCTGAACTTGCTAGAGTTTGAGCTGTGTCGTAGCCAAAGCCTGTAGAAGCACCAGTAACAAGAATAATTTTAGACATTTTATTTTCCTTTTTAGATAACTATTAAAGTGGAACAACAAAGGTTGTTCTAGTAATAGTAACTTGTCAATGGATATAATAAAGGTTACTCTATAAAGACTTACAAAGTTTTAAAACTACAATGAGATGACTATGACCGAGTTAGTACGTCCAGATCCTTTTTTTATTGCTGATCACCATGCACTCGACTTTTTAAATAGCGTGGGTGCTCCTTGGGGGAAAGAAATTGAATGGATCAATAGTGGTCAAGATCTGCTGAATTGGCTTAAAAAATCAGGTCTAATTTCAGAGGACGTCGCACGAAAATTTGATACCACCGACGAAAAAGAGTTAACACATGTCGCAAACCAAGCTCGTGAACTGCGAGATTGGTTTCGTGACTTTATAGTCAAACATGCTGGTCACCCACTCGACCCATCGGCTTTGATCGAGTTAGAGGTTCTTAATCGGATACTGGCGAAAGACAGTACTTACTTTCAGATAGAGGTGGATAACGGAGATTCATCCTTGAAAATTGCAAATAAAAGGCGTTGGAGCACTGCTGAAGCGTTACTTTTTCCGCTTGCAAAAATTATGGGTGAGTTAATCTGTAATATTGAATTTGTGCGAATAAAAAATTGTGAAGGTTCAACATGCACTATGTGGTTTAACGATGTGAGTAAAAACCATACTCGTCGTTGGTGTAGTATGGCTATTTGTGGCAATAGGGTAAAAGCTGCAGCACATCGAGCGAAAAAGAAATTGGCAAAATGAGGTATTCGTTCAAATCCTTTAAAGATTAGCATATTCTATCCCCTGTCCTTTTGGGAGATGGTGCGGTTCAAACAGGGTTCAAAGCACTATCCATACAAGTAGCTTTTTTGCTGGTAATCAGGTAACATCAAGCGATACCCCTAATCTTCATATTAAAAACTAATGTTCCTTTCAATCGAAATTCGAAATTTTGCAATCATCAAATCACTTCATCTTGATTGGCTAAAAGGTATGACGGTGATCACTGGCGAAACGGGAGCCGGGAAATCGATTGTTATAGATGCGCTAGGTTTAACTCTTGGTGAACGTGCGGATCAGAGTGTTATTACCGCAGGTGCTAAACAGGCTGAAATAAGTGCTATATTTGAAGTTACATCTAACTCTCTTGCCCACAAATGGCTTGAAGAAAATAATTTGCTCGAAGATGAGGATAATAGCTCAGACCAAAATCCGAGCGAATGTATTTTACGCCGAGTCGTCGTCAAAGAAGGTCGTTCAAAATGTTACATCAATGGTCGAAGCGCGACCCAATCACAGTTAAAACAACTAGGAAGTCTATTGGTTGATATCCATGGTCAACACGCTCATCAATCTTTATTAAAATCGAAAGAGCAATTAAATTTATTGGATCGATATGCCAATCATGGGGATTTAATCGATAATGTTAAGTTAGCTTTTCAGCAATTAAAAACCATTGAAATACGCAAAGCGAATTTGGAAAAAGAAAAACAAGCCCGAGATGCAAAAAGAGAGTTACTCACTTATCAAGTTGAAGAATTAGTTGATGCGAACCCAGAACAATCGATCCTCGACAATTTGGAAAATGAGCATAAGCAAGCAGCCACTTCGGAAGAGCGACAAAATCTAGCGCAACAAGCATTTGTGAGTTTGGCGGGCGACGAGTCTGAGTCTAGCATTTCATTATTGTATTTAAGCATACGACAGATCGGCAAGTTATCAGCTATCGATCCGTCTTTAAATAATTTACTTGAAACATTGAATGATGCTGAGTCTTTAATTCAAGACGCAGCCACGGAGCTTGGTGACTACAGTGATCAATTAAATAGCGACCCAGAGAAATTAAATAGGCTCGATCTGCAACTTTCACAGTTTCACGATCTCGCCAGAAAACATCACGTTACATTGTCGGAACTGCCAGAGCATTTCATTAAGTTACAAGATGATCTAGCACAGCTTCAGGCAGATGATAATGAGCTTTCCCAAATTGAAATTGAATATCAGCTTGCTGTAAAACTGTATTTACAGCAAGCGAAATTACTAACCAGTAGTCGATCAAAAGTAGCGGTGCAGTTAGAAAAATTAATCACTCAAAAAATTCAACCGTTGGCAATGGAAGATGGTCGTTTTTCAATTCGGTTTAATGATAAGAGCGTTGATTATTCTGCCAATGGAGTGGAGGATGTTGAGTTTTTGGTTTCAGCGAATCCAGGACAACCACTACAGCCGCTCAATAAAGTTGCGTCTGGCGGTGAGTTGTCTCGAATTAGCTTAGCTATTTCTGTCATCACATCTGAACAACAATTGGTACCATGTATTATTTTTGATGAAGTAGATGTTGGAATTGGCGGCGCAACAGCTGAAACCGTTGGAGTTTTGCTGAAACGATTAGCGAAGAAAAGACAAGTGCTTTGTGTGACTCATCAACCGCAAGTAGCATCTTGTGGTGATCAACATTTAGTCGCCAGTAAAACTAAATCGAAGAAATCCACATCGACAGAAGTTAATCAATTGGATCAGTCAGAGCGCGTTGAAGAAATAGCTCGAATGTTAGGCGGTAAAGTCATTTCTGAAAAAACCATTTCACACGCGATTGAGATGCTAAATTTGGGTTAAAAAAAGTGTTTGATCATGCGCCATTCCCAATATGTTTTATTGAGAATGACCAGACAAATCACTTAGATTTACAGATTAGCCGTAAACGCAGCTTCAATTCTTTGTACAAACACTTCGGCATCTTCTAAACCAATCGCTCTAAGTCGTTTATCTTCAAAACCATTTTTATCGAAGAATAAAATGCTTGGCAAACCGCGAACTGAAAAATGCTTCATTAGCGCTTTATCTTCCTCGTCATTTGCGGTGACATCCGCTTGAACCAGTACTGTATTTTCTAGTGCTTTAACTACAGCGGGATCAGGGAAAACTAGCTCTTCGAACTCATAGCAAGCAGTGCAACTCTCAGCAAAAAAATCAAACATTACGGATTTACCTTCAGCATTGGCTTTGGCGACATGACGTTCAACATCGGTGATGGTTTTTACTCGGATGAAATGTGTTTTTTCTTCCGCAACTTGAGAAGAGCCAGCCATTGAGGAGCTGTTAGAAAAAGATCCGCTCAAACCTTTAAGCGGTTTCAACAACTGACTGTTACCCATTGCCGCGCCAATTAATAACAGTAAACCGTAAGCGAAGATAACCAGTCCGACACCTTTCCATAATTTTGCAATGTTGGTTTCAGCGGTGGAAAGCGCTCCCATATAAGTCGCGGTAACAATTAATAAGAGTGACCAAAGGATCATGTTAAGCGTTTCTGGAATGATATGTTTTGTAATGTATAAAGCCATTGCGATCATACCGACACCAAAAACAGCTTTTACTGCGTTCATCCAACTACCAGCTTTTGGTAATAGTTTGCCGCCACCAACACCAACTAACAGTAACGGAATGCCCATACCCACGGCTAAGGAATATAAAGCAACACCTCCAATAACAGCATCACCTGTTTGAGCGATATACAATAAAACACCTGCCACCGGCACCGTCACACAAGGAGATACAACAAGCGCTGATAAAAACCCCATAACACCCGCACCAACCAGAGTGCCGCCTTCTTGATTATTTGAAAGGTTAGACAATTTATTCTGAATACCAGATGGAAGTTGCAATTCGTAAAATCCGAACATTGACAAAGACAATAAAAGAAAAATAATCGCTGCGGGAATGACAAACCAGGGGGCTTGTAAAGTATTGCTATTAATATCAACTCCAAAAATCTGACTCGCGCCGCCGACTAATAGTCCGATAATAGCAAAAGGAATAGCCATCGACTGAGTATAAGTAAGTGACAAAAAGAAAGATTTTTTGGTGGTAATATCTTTACCTTGCCCAACAATAATGCTGGATAAAATTGGAACCATAGGTAAAACGCAAGGAGTAAAAGCAAGTCCGATACCCAATAAAATCATATACAAAACAATTTCGAGAATACTCTTGTCACTCAAAAAGTTGGAGAGCTCCTCTTGCTTGGGTACAAACGGTTTTGCCGTTTTGCTTGTTGTTTCAGTAACGGTGGATGTCTTTTTTCCCGAATCAGTTGTCTTTCCTTTAGAGGCTTTTTGGTTAACTAATATCGCTCCACCCGCCGCCACAACATTGGTGGCAGTCAACGGAAACTTTTTCTCTTCAGGCGGATAACAAAGCCCAGCTTCGGCGCAGCCTTGATATTCAATAATAAAAACAAAATCTTCTTTATGAGCAACAAACGGAACACTGATTTCTAAATTGTGATGATAAACTTCAACATCCCCCAAATACTCATCGACTTTTTTCTTACCATCTGGAATATAAGCTTCACCTAGTTTAGCCCCTTCTGCACCAAATGCGAAACGGCTTCGGTACATATAATATTCATCAGCGATTTCAAATTTAATAATTATCTCATCATCGACAATTTCTGTGTTTAATTTGAATGCCTCATCAACATCTAAAAATTCAGACGAACCGCCAAACAATTTAGACAGGTCGTCGGATTCTTCCGCAAAAACAAAAGGATTGCTTAATAAAGCTAAACTTAAAAGTAAGCCCATTAAGTAGTTTGTGATATTTTTCATTACTGCTCTCTTAATTTTCCGGGTGTGAATGGTTCTAAAAATGATCGAATGGCAATTGGTTTGGGATCATATCGTGTTAATCTTAAATCAAAATTATAACTAGCATTTTGACGAGACAAACTAATAATTGTTGCACCGTCCGTCCTGAGATCTCCAAAGAACATCCGATTAGTACTACTTTTCATTAAAATCGAGCCACTCAATATTGTCCGAGCCTTTGGTCAAAGCTTTATTGAGTGCATTTTGGCTTCGCTCTAACCATTGATGAGCATTGTAATCAGAACTAAGCGCTGAAATTCCAATACTAATGCTCATAGGCTTGTCCTCATGTTGCAAATGAAAGGGTAACGCAGCGAACTGCTGTTGCACTTTTTGCATGACTTCGATCCAATCTTTTTGTCGACCGGATGTTAAAATAACACCTAACTTACTACCATCAATATGACCAATAATATCGGTTTTTCTGAGTCGTTTCTTTAATAATTGTGCTAATTGTTGCAGCGTACTATTAATAAAAGAAAAATGAGCTTCCGATTCTAAGTTTTCGGTTTCATCTAGGTGAATAATTGCCAACGCAAGCGACGAAGGATTTCGAGTCATTCTGGCTGTTTCAATGGTGATCCTCTCTTTAAATTGCGGGCTATAGGGTAAACCTGTATCTGGATTGACGCCAATTTGAGGATTAAGATCTCTAAAACGTTGCGTATATAAATTGGCCATAAACATCAGTTGTTCTTTTTGAACGGGCTTAACAATAAATGCGGTACCGCCAGACATTAACGCCTGATTTTGTTTTCGAATATTTTCTTCTGCAGATAAAAATATAATAGGTAAATGTTGATATCTTGGCATTTGACGAATAATTTGAGTTAACTCTACACCCGATGAGTCAGGCATTTGCATATCCATTAACACCGTTTCAGGGTCGAAACCACGTAAAGCTTCCAAAAACATTTCAGGTTTTGTCACCACTCGAATATTAAAATGCCCTTTACCCAGGACTTTTTCATAATAGCGGGCTTGGGCTTTAGAGTCTTCCATTACCAGTATTCGCTTTGGCGTATCGGCGTGCAAGTCATATAAACGCTCAATTTGCTCAAACAATGAAGATATTGAGACTGGTTTAAGCACAAAGCCAGAACCGCCATTACGCACCGATTGTGCACGATTGACTTGATTATCTTCATCAGCAGTGAAAATTAGTGGAATTTTTGGCGTTTCAACACTTTCATCCGATAAAACTTTAGTCGACTCTGCAAGAGAAAGTGATGCGACAACTATGCTGCCTATGTGCTGTTCTGCTAAAGTTAGCGCTGCAGGGAGATTGTCTACGATACAACTGTCGACGCCAAGCGAACCACATTGTTGGCAAAGTTGATCGTTTTGTGACTCCTGATCGGCTACAAAAATCAGCTTTCCTTTATCGATATAAAGACTAAATTGATTAGTTAACGGCTCTTCTTTATTGTCTTCTTCGGACTGCTCTGACGTTATTACAGGCTCTTCAATTGGAATTTGCGGAGGCGGAGTTTCTTTCTGAGGTTTAACCCCAAGTTCCAGCTTTTCTGAATGCTGTAACAGTTTTTGAGATAGACGTTTTAGTAAGGGTTTTTGTGAATCTAATGAACCATCCCCCATAGAAAGCTGTTTGATGAGCTGGTTTAATAGTTTTGCGGTTAATTCAAATTCCTGAGTTAAACAGGCCTCCCGGGTTTTGGTCACTTGAGAAAGCAGCGCCTTGACTCTTAGAGGATCGACAACCTGCTCAACCATATCATTTAACAATCGTGCAAATTGCTTTAATTTGATGGGTGTTCGTCGTAAAAACTGACGCTGCACTTCATGTGTTACCTGGGTACTTGTCTTTTTATCGACCATTATATTCGCTGTTATCCTCGAATTACTGAGAGCTTATAAAAATTTAACTGACCAATTATCAACGATTTGGCGACGAAATCAATTAAAGGATGCGAGAAATGTGATTTAACCAGTAAATCGTTCTTTTACCATTTAATAAATTTTACCTGTTGGGCTACTTTTCGTAATTTATTGGTAGTGATACACTTGGGACTCTATGTAATTTGGTTTGTTATACGATTGCTATAAAAGGTTTCATATAAGCAAACACATTGTTTGAGAAATCCCATGTTTCGTATCTTAGTTATTCTCTTTATTTTAGTCCCTATAGTAGAAATTGCGGCTTTTATTAAGGTCGGTAATGCACTTGGTACGGGAAAAACGCTTTTTATCGTCATCATTACCGCAATTTTGGGAGTGTACTTGCTCAAACAGCAAGGTCTTAAGGCATGGCGAGATATCCAATTAAGCATGGCGCAAGGTAAATTGCCAGCGATAGAAATGGCGGCTGCAGCTCAATTATTGTTTGCGGGAGGACTACTGCTTACACCTGGGTTTGTAACGGATACCGTCGGCTTTGTTCTGATGATCCCTCAGATTCGTCATTTTCTCGCTGAAAAAATGATTAAAAAGGGAATTCTTTCAGCAAAGTCCGTTCATTCTGACCATTTAAATCAACAAAATTCTCATTCCAATGATAGCCTTCATCAAGGACGAACTGTTGAAGGCGAGTTTGAAGAGAAAGAATAAACCGTCCATTCAAGGAGATCTCAGATGAAATATCTTCATGCAATGATCAGAACAAATGATCCTGAAGCTTCTATCCACTTTTATACCAAAGGTTTGGGATTAAAATTAATTCGTGAAAAAAGAGTTGAATCAGGCAAGTTTACTCTATATTTTCTTGGTGAAAACGATGATGCCCCAATGATTGAATTAACCCATAATTGGAAAGAACGAAGCTACACCCAGGGAGACCAGTTCGGTCATTTGGCATTTATGGTCGATGATATTTACAAGACTTGTGAACATTTGATGTCATTGGAGATCACGATTAATCGTCCGCCAAGAGATGGGTATATGGCATTTGTTAAAGATCCAAATGATATTTCTATCGAGCTTCTTCAAGCGGGTGAAAGTTTAGCACCCACTGAACCTTGGTCGAGTATGCAAAACCAGGGAACCTGGTAAAGTTTACAATGCAAGAATCCCAGACAACTCACTTAACAAATAATCCGGAAAAACACCATTATTTCGGATAAAATCCAACCCACCTGCATTTGATTAGATTTTGTGCGATTCTGCAACCATATCGCGGTTATTTGTAAGGTGATTTTTCGATTTTGGGATTCAGTTTTTCACTTCTTATCGGTATAATTCGCCCAATTATTAACCGTCAGATTTTAACAGGAGTCCGAACATATGGGGCTAAAAACTCCCTTTTATCAGTGCCATCTGGATTCAAACGCTAAAATTGTCGATTTTAGTGGATGGGATATGCCGCTGCATTATGGATCGCAAGTAGAAGAACATCATTTTGTTCGTCAAGATGCAGGTATGTTTGATGTTTCACACATGACAGTGGTTGATGTAAGAGGACAACAAGCCAAAACCTATCTTCAATTCTTGTTAGCCAATGATGTTGATAAACTCTATCAATACGGTAAAGCGCTTTACAGTGGTATGCTGAATGAAAAAGGTGGCGTGATAGACGATTTAATCGTCTATCATATTGATGAAGCTCATTATAGAGTGGTGGTTAACGCATCCACTAGAGAAAAAGATCTTGCCTGGATGGATAAACAAGCGGAAAACTACTCTGTCGAGATCAGTGAGAATTGCGACTATGCAATGCTTGCAGTGCAAGGATCTAATGCGATAGAAAAAACTAATCGGGTATTATCAACAAATCAACAAAATGCCGTAGAGAATCTAGGGGTATTTTTTGCCGTAGATTGTGAAAGTTATTTTATCGCACGAACTGGTTACACCGGTGAAGACGGCTACGAGATCATGCTTCCAAAAGGGCAAGCGAGTGATTTCTGGAATAAATTACTGGAGGCTGGCGTAAAACCTTGTGGACTGGCGGCGAGAGATACGTTGCGATTAGAGGCGGGCATGAATCTTTATGGCAATGAGATGGACGAGACGATTTCGCCACTTGAAGCAAACATGGCGTGGACAATTGCATGGCAGCCAGAAGAGCGAAACTTTATTGGAAAATCGGCATTATTGGCGGAAAAAGAAACAGGCATTAAAAACAAATTGGTTGGACTGGTTCTCAAAGAAAGAGGTGTTATTCGAGCACACATGAAAGTGATTGTGGAAGGGCTCGGTGAAGGCGAAACCACTAGCGGCACTATGTCCCCGACATTGAAAAAAAGCATCGGACTGGCAAGAGTTCCGCAAACTACAGGAGATTCTGTTATGTTAGAAATTCGAGGAAAATTGGTTCCAGCAAATGTGGTTAAACCATCATTTGTGCGTAAAGGTAAAGCGTTAATTTAGAAATATGATCACAGTTAAACAATTTAAATATGAAACAGTTGAATTGATGAGGAAAAAACAATGAGTAATATACCAGGTGATTTAAAATACATTAGTTCTCACGAATGGATCAGAGTTGAAGATGACGGAACCGTTACCGTTGGCATTACCGATCACGCTCAAGAATTGTTGGGTGATGTGGTTTATGTTGAACTTCCAGAAGTCGACAGTGAAGTTGCACTAGAAGACGAAGTAGCTGTGGTTGAATCAGTAAAAGCAGCATCCGATATTTACGCACCGCTTTCGGGTACGATCATCGAAATAAATGGTCTATTGGAAGACGCGCCAGAAACTGTAAATTCATCTCCTTATGATGACGGTTGGATGTTTAAAATGCGACCTTCAGAACCTTCGGAAATTGATGGTCTCATCGATGCTGAATCGTATCAACACGAGATAGAAGATTAATATATTTCAAGTTTCCAAATAATTTCTTGCCGTAAGCCTCAATCGATTTTTGGGGCTTTTCGTTTTCATGCTGCTGAACTTTCTACTTTGACACAAAAATTTAGTAGAATAGATAGAGACTTAAAATGAAACCAGACCTAAAAATTTTACAAAACAGACACGAGTTCATTCAGCGTCATGTTGGTCCCAATCAGCAACAAACCCAAACTATGCTGCAAGAGTTAGGCTTGTCTTCACTTGAAGAACTACTCAATCAAACGGTACCCAACAAAATTCGTTTAAATGCCGAGCTGAATATCCCCTCGGCACGCTCTGAACAACAAGCACTTGAAGATATTGCGAAATTAGCGTCAGAAAATAAAGTTTGTCCGACCTATATTGGAATGGGTTATTACCCGACCATTACGCCAAAAGTTATTTTACGAAACGTATTGGAAAACCCTGGCTGGTATACCGCTTATACGCCTTATCAGCCGGAAATTGCACAAGGACGCCTAGAAGCAATTATCAGTTACCAACAAATGACTATGGACTTAACGGGAATGGAGCTCGCCAGCGCATCATTGTTAGATGAAGCGACAGCTGCCGCTGAAGCAATGGCGATGGCAAAACGTGTCTCCAAAAATAAAAAGTCGAATCAATATTTCGTTGATGAAAATGCGTTCCCGCAAACAATTGATGTCATAAAAACTCGCGCCGAACGATATGGGTTTGAATTAATTTTCGGGCATGCGTCCACGGCATCCGAGCACGATATTTTTGGTGCCTTTATTCAATATACAGATAAAACAGGTGAAGTGGTTAATCTCGAGCCAATCATTCAGGCGTTACAACAAAACCAAGCAATCGTTGCTATTGCTGCTGATATTATGAGTTTAGTTATTTTAAAATCTCCGGGAGAACTTGGCGCAGATATTGTTTTGGGTTCATCACAGCGTTTTGGTGTTCCTATGGGTTTTGGTGGACCACATGCAGCATTTTTTTCCACCCGCGAAAAATTTAAACGCTCTATCCCTGGTCGTATTATCGGTGTATCGATTGATACCAATAAAAGACCGGCGTTAAGAATGGCAATGCAAACTCGTGAGCAACATATCCGTCGGGAAAAAGCCACATCTAACATTTGTACTGCACAGGTTTTGCTAGCAAATATAGCCGCTTTTTACGCGATATATCATGGAGCAGAAGGACTAAAACGGATCGCAAATCGAATTAATCGATACACCATTATTTTGGCGAATGTTCTCAAAGAAAATGGAATTAAAATTACTAATGAAACTTTTTTCGATACTTTGACTTTTGATTGCGGCAATAATTGTGATGAAATCATGGCAAGAGAAACCGAGGCTTCGATCAATCTTCGTATTGATGGTTTCGGTAAATTAGGGGTGACACTAGATGAAACGGTTACTGAAGTTGCTTTACAAAAACTAGTGTCAGTAATTACTGGCGATGATACAAAATTAGATTTTAATGCGCTTGATCAACAAGCAAAAGAAATTAATTCATTCGATGACTCATTGAAGAGAGCTTCCAGTATTTTGCAACATTCTGTTTTTAATAGCTGTCACTCTGAAACGGAAATGTTACGTTATTTAAAACATCTGGAAAATAAAGATTTATCTTTAACGCACGCGATGATTGCGTTAGGCAGTTGCACTATGAAATTAAATGCGACTTCCGAGATGCTGCCAATCACTTGGCCAGAGTTTGCGAATATTCATCCGTTTGCACCAAGTTCGCAAACTAAAGGTTATCAAAAATTAACCAATCAGTTAGAAAAATGGCTTGCAGAAATTACCGGGTATGATGCAATTTCATTGCAGCCGAATTCAGGTGCTCAAGGGGAATATGCCGGATTAGTCACGATTTACAAATATCATGAATCTCGTAATGAAGCTCATAGAAATATTTGTTTGATCCCTAGCTCCGCTCACGGAACGAATCCGGCCAGCGCACAAATGGCCAATATGAAGGTGGTGATTGTAAAATGTGATGAGCAAGGCAATGTCGATTTTGAGGATCTAAAAACTAAAACAGAACAAGTATCAGAGAATCTTTCTTGCTTAATGATCACTTATCCCTCGACCCATGGTGTGTTTGAAGAATCAATTAAAGATATTTGTGAGCTTATCCATCAACACGGAGGTCAAGTTTATATGGATGGTGCAAACATGAATGCACAAGTAGGAATTACCTCTCCAGGATTAATGGGATCGGATGTTTCTCATTTAAATTTACATAAAACGTTTTCTATTCCTCATGGTGGAGGAGGTCCTGGTGTCGGACCTATTGGAGTGAAAGCACATCTAAAAGAATTTTTGCCCAATCACAGTGTCGCAAAACTTCCAGGAATTAATGAAAATAATGGTGCCGTCTCTGCTGCACCTTTTGGCAGCGCGGGAGTATTGCCTATCACTTGGATGTACCTCGCAATGCTTGGTAAAGAAGGAGCAACTCATTCAACTAAAATGGCATTGCTGAATGCAAATTATTTAACTAAAAAATTAAGTGTACATTATCCAATTTTATATCGCGGAAGAAATGAAAAAGTGGCTCATGAATGTATTGTTGATCTTCGACCAATAAAAGCTGAAACGGGAATAACCGAAGTCGATTTTGCTAAACGATTAATTGACTACGGATTTCATGCGCCAACTATGTCCTTTCCAGTTGCAGGCACTTTTATGATCGAGCCAACTGAAAGCGAGCCTTTTGACGAAATAAATCGTTTTATCGATGCGATGATTTCAATTAAAACTGAAACTGAAAAAGTAAAAAATGGTGAGTGGCAAGCAGACAATAATCCACTGGTTAACGCACCGCATACTCAAGTTGATTTGCTAGATTGGAACAAACCTTACTCAATTAAGGAAGGCTTATTTCCTGTTGACGGACAAGAAAACCATAAATTTTGGCCCAGTGTTAATCGTATTGACGATGTTTATGGTGATCGGAACTTGATGTGTAGTTGCCCGTCTCCTGATGAGTATAAGTAACTGCTTAATACTATTACGGGTGAATATAGCTGGTAAAAGGTCTGCACAATCTTATGAGTTACACATATTAAAGTGCGTAACTCGTTAACGCCTTCAATCTCGAATGAATTTGGTATTAGGTGTCCTGAATATGTGGACTCACATCCTTTAACTACCCCATGTTCTTGCGGGAAGAGTTACCGAAAAACCAGAAAATACCGAATACTGGAACTCTATGTGTAAGTCACTGAGCCGTTGGATTTTCATTATTCTGATTCGGTAATAGAATGTAAGTCAACCTAGTTTGTTTACTAGAGCTTATTAGTTATCTTTTAGTTATTTCGATTTCTAAGAAGCCTGTTTTTGCAAAACATAAATTTGCTTGTTAGAAGATTCAATCAACTTAGATCTATCGTAACTTCCATACTCTTGTAAGATAGAGAAATCTGTAACGCTAAAAAGTAGTTTTAGCTCTTGGGGATAATACATTCTCATGGCAACTCGCTTTTCCTTTACTACTTCTTGGTTATGAGTGTATTCAATGTCAAAATGATACAATTGAGTCAAATTGTCATAGTATCCTCGAAGATTAGCGACAATCTCATCTCCTAGATAAGTAAATTTCTTATATGGACGAACTTCACTATATTTTCTTGAAAGTTTTTCTACGTTTGGAACCTGAGTGTCGATAATTAGTATGCCTTTGGGTGAAAGAGAACATTGACAAGCTTTAAGAAATGTTAATGCATCTTCATAAGATAATAAATGTTGAAACGCATTAGTTGCGATAAATATGAGATCATAGTGCCCCTTGGTGAGCCGAGCATCTTCCACCAAGAAACTTATATCCACTCCAGATGCAGACGCATTCTTTTTTGCGTTGATAATCATATTCTCTGAAATATCTGTACCAGCTATTTTTATACCGCTCTTAGCTAAAGCGATTGTTATTCTTCCAGTACCACATGCAACTTCGAGAACATTACCTCTCCCGCTACAAAGATTTTTATAAAACTCCTCTTCAATATTTCGATCCATGAATTCAGCGTCGTAAAAGTCAGCATCATAATATAGATTTAGTAAATCTTGTTTAGAGTACATTTTGCTTAACTTCCGCTAGACAGGAAATTACACTAAGTTCACCCTTCGTTATGCCAAATATTGAAGCTGGTATAGCCGCTATATTATATTCACTTAGTAGCACTTTAAAATGTTCATTTAGAATAGATAAGTAGCCTACTTTCGATGGTTGCCAATCAAACTTTTGTCTTAAGTGTAATTTCTTATCAATTGACTCCCATGCTTTAGTATAATTATTCTGTATAGAGAGGCTTAATTTTCGATCAAACTCCAATGCAAAAATTGCTTCAAACCCCGGAAGTTTTGTTTTACACAGAGCCCAACCAGAAGTTCCAGGGGTTAAGTTAATTTTTGAAAGACTGTTAACAAAGACAATATTATTTGACTTAAATTCAAAATCAAGACTACGAGAGTTATAGTCGTATACCGTATCAAAAACCAACCAACGACTATCATTATCTGATAGCCACTTGTCTAGCGTCATTAGCTCAGATTTTGTTAAATATCGCCCCTCAGGTATTAATGGATTTGCGATCAAAGATATACAGAAATCATCTTCAGAAAAAGTGAATTGTCTCCTGCGAAAGCTCGTATAATGAAAAACACCTGCATTCTTTGGTGCTAGGTTGAAGTACTCTGGGTACACATCTTCTGGTATATTTAATTGATAACCTAATTTTGAAAAATAATTAAATAATTCTTGCAATAACCCTCGCACACCATTTGATCGCATGACATAATATCCATCTTCAATGTCAACGCTATATTTACTGGATACATTGAAAAAATAGGGCGCAAGTGGATATGGATTTGTATCATCTAAACGAAAATAATGACTTTGCAGTTTATCCCGGTAATCTTTAAATTTTTGGTAATTCACTTAGGCAACTTCTTCAATGTCAATAATACTATCTTTCGATTCTAAACTTGCGAAACACTCTCCATTTGACATCACATTCCAACTTCTACATTGTTTATTCGCAAGTTCCCAAGAAACGCTTGGTTCAGTATAAGCTGCGATAGTAACTGACTGTTCACCACGACGAACTCTATATACAGGACTTCCCCATGGTAACTTATCAACGAGTTCCCACTCTTGTTGTTCAGCCATATCAATCACTAAACTTAATGGTACTTGATTCTGATAACTCCAATCATTAGCTTTTTGATTGAAATAGACCGACTCAGAACTACTAGACACATAAAGCTCTTTAAAACAAATTTGTGTTATCCCAAGTGTAAACGTCCAATCAATGTATTTCTGTAACTTATCGGAAGAATCAATACCACCTTTTTGCAATACGCACACCCATCGAAGAACTAATGAACAACTATCAGCTATGATAGACCGCGCAATGACTTCGCTATCAATATCTAGTGACATTAACTTACTATTGAAAGTTCTATCATAATGATGCCGAGATACAGATAAAACACTTAACCCTGAATTTACAAAATAACGAAGAGTGCCACTAAGATCATTGTCTTTAACTAGAGAGTAACCATTAGTAATAAGAACAGTCTTATCTACATATTCATTGCATAAGCGAATGATCTGTCCAATTATTTCTACCGTTAATAGACCAGGCTCACCTCCTCCAGTGATTACCGCTCTTAATGCTCCAGCTGCAGAAGCCTTTTTCAAAGCCGAACGCATAAGAGTTTCATTTATAGAACCTTTTCGTTGCTCGGACGATATTGATGCTGTTGAAAAACAAAAAGCACACTTGGCCTGACATCCTTTTGCTACAGGTAAGAAAGAAAGACTACGAGGCACTAATTTAGAGTAGCTTTGCCTATTAACTTGGCTCATTTTATAGGACATAGCAACTATATCTTCGATTCTTCTTTCGACAAGTTGACCATCGTTTAAGTAGTGCACCTGATCAACTTTGATTGTACTACCTTTAATGTATTCTCCAAGCTTTGTGCTAGTTATATCATTAATTAGAACTTTTTCTGAGTTAATTTGCGTTTGCAAAACGATCAATCTATTGCCGGGTATTGCTAGTTTGTTTAGTAGATTGTTAGCTTTATCAACGCCGATATGAAGGTTATCTTGATTCAGTAAAAAGAAAACTCCTTGATACGAACTTTCTTTGATTAAAGATTTATCATAAGTTCGCTTATACTTATCAAACCCAACTGAAAAATTGCTCAGAACCGTTACGTGATAATACTTATTCATTACAGGTCACTTGTTTTAAAGCCCTCTCGATCTTCTTATCAAAACAAACAAAAAACACTTTTATATTAACATCACACTTCGTAAGATAAGCAACGACCTCATTCACAGCTACCTTACAAGCCTTCTCAATAGGAAACTTTAAGATCCACAGCTAATTGCCAGAAATGCAATTGATATTATTCCATTCTCACTAGCGAGCTTCAAACATTCTTGCCAGTTGGACTGGTACATAGTGATTGTTTTTACTTTGCTATTCATTTCCTTAACTCTTTTTTAAATTCTATTTTGTCGGTACAAATTTAACAAACAGGTGAGCGGGAATTCTTCTGGCTGGGAACACTCACCGAAGCGCTCTTAAAATGGCCAACCAACGCCACATTCTTAACACGTCTGCCAGAGCTGCTGCTACATAGGTTAACGCACAAGCTCTTAATACTTGCCTAATTGCAGGTAAATATTGTTCTGGAACATATTTTCCTTTTTCCAAAATTGGCAAAGCTTTGTTAAAGCTGGCGTCCCACTCTTCAGGCAAAATAGCCGCGTAAATTAGAACCGAAGAAAACAAAACCAGCACGCCAATCAACGCGGTAACCCCAACCACATGGGGTACTCTAAAAATAGCGGTTAATATTGGCAAAGCCATCAACAAATAGATACCACCTTTCTGAATTAAATGGGCTTTTGGCAGATATCGCTTTCTCAAAAAACTGACCTTTTCATTACGATTAAATTGAATGGCATGACCAACCTCATGAGCTGCTACAGCCACCGCAGTTAATGATTTTCCTTGTAGGTAGCTCGGACTGAGGCGAACAACATTATCTTGTGGATCATAGTGATCAGCACCTTCCTGAGCCGTCTCCACTTTAACCTCATTTAACTTAAACTGTGCCAACAAATGCCGAGCTAACTCACCACCGTTACCGGGCATTCCATCAAGAGGTTTGCTATGTTTGTTCAAAACATACTTAACCCACCATTGTGGAGCAAAAATGAGTAATAAGACAAATATGGCGACGAGCGCGATGAGCATGCTTGTTTCCTGAGCTAGTCAAAGAGATTGATTTAGTGATGACGCTGAATTTAACAGTACCATAGTGAGTGTGTTCTGGAAATCCATTGTATGCTTTGATATCTGGTTTTGACGTTAACAATGCAACTTTCTAATGATTTTTTAGCTGTAGCCGTTCTAACTTAGTGTACAGCTTTATTGTTTTTACTATTGACAGTATATTTCCTTTCTTAAGCATTAACCTCATTTTTCATTGCGAAACTCTTTGATCAAATCTAAAATCTCATGTTCACTAGCTGAGTCAGACAAGGCTTCGAGCAGCGTGGGTCTTTGAGGCAAAAAGATATTCAGAGCTTCTCTCAATGCTGTTTTGATTTGTTCGTCTGACATGATGCGAATGTCTTGCCCCAAAAAAGCGTATACTTTATCAACGATGTCTCGTTGTTTGTCTGTTTGATTTTCTTTGCGGTAGTTTCTAGGGCTAACGCCAGTTTCGTTTTTGAACGCGATTGCAAGAGCACTGACGGTGTTAAAACCAGTTTCACTAGCAACTCGACTTACATCAAAATCTCTCAATAATAGTTTTTTTGCTTTTCTAATTTTGATCCTATTTATAATTTGTATCGGCGTACTTGATAAATAGTTCTTACAGTATCGGTATAACGTTCTTTCAGCCACACCTACCATCTCAGCAAATGTTGGTACATCAAACGCCTTGATACGATAATTTTTTATAACTATTTTTAATAATTTTTTCCTTATTTCTCGAAATTCATTACTCGTTTGGATATCTTTTTTAAACTGACTAGGATTTATACCCAATTCTTTTTTAAATGCTATATTAAAAGTCCACACAGATTTAAACCCCGCGCCGATTGCAGCCGATTTAATATCCGTGATATTCATCAATAATTCTTTAGCCCTTTCAATTTTAAATCGTTGAATAAGTTTTCCAGGAGAGGTTGACAAATGTTGTGTACACTGACGATGTAACGTCCTATCGCAAATCTTTAATAATTTAGCTAGTTTCGTCACGTCAAAATCATCAGAGAGATAATGTTCACTTATAAGCTGAATTAGCTTTGCCTGTAACTCTTTACTTTTAGTGTGCTTGTCTTTCATAGTTGCAAATTATTTTTCATTTCCGATAGCCTTAGATGACCGTTAAGAATGTTAACCTATGGATTAATAACATTTTTTATTGTTGGTGTCTAATTCACTCTAAGAATTATTAAAAATGGGTACATGTGTTTCATGTCAGTATACGGTCAGGAGCGAACATTAACTACATAACCACTGTTGACTCAATAGTTCGAAAAGCAGACATTGAAAACTTATCAACTTACAGCGGATTTACTTTCTTCACCACAAAATTTCGATGTCTCTAGTTAGAAGTAAAGCCTTCATCCAACATCTAACGCCGCTGTATGGGGCATTTTTTGTGATGGAGTATGGCGAAGTCACCCCAAAACAGAGCGTAGCAAAAAATGCCCCATGACTACTTTGTTAGTAATCATCTGCATTAACTACTGACAATTCACAAGAATCATATTCAACTTTCGACGCACTACCATCGCCAGTCACAATTCCAGAAAAACTAAATTGGGGATAAATGGTTACCTCTGGTTCGGAATACAGAACATCAATTACTTTCCCGTTATCATTTTTAAATTCTGCTTGTAGTGAAAAATCATCCCATCTTTTTAGTGTTGGATTTTTAATCTCTCCAATACATCGTATATTAAGACCTTTATCAGACTCCGTTAAAAATAATTCTGGTGGACTAATTTCAAACATTGGCTCTAAAGGCTCTTTCAGGGAAATTGAAATTATGTAATAAACAATCCAGATTATAAAAGCGCCGAGCATGCCAATAACTAAGTAGTTGAAAGCAGGCTTGTTTTGTAAATTTGCAGCTTTTGTTTGAATTTGTTGGCAATGTTTACATTTAAGAGCTTCTTTTAAGATCTCTTCTTTGCAAGCCATACATTGTTTGGTATTCAATGTCGTCTCCTTGATTACTAACGCAAAGTTAATTTTGCGTGTGTTTCAACGCTAAGTTTCAGCGTATTGTTAAATAGATACAATCTCCGTTGACGCAGCTTGTAAGTAAGCCGACCAAGGGCAGAACCACAATACTAGCAATAGTAAATAAGGTAATGAAAATATATCTTGAGCTAGACGACTCAAAGGTAACTCTAGTCGATGCGAACACTCCTAAAATTACTGCGGGCACTAATCCCAATGGGCTGGCAATCACAACACCGAACCAAAACTGAATTTGAACACCAAACCATCCGATTACTAATGGAGCAATAATAGCTATTGTCAGAACTGCTTTATTTGATTGCATTTGCTCTATATCTTTAACGTCTCCGTCAGGCACCGCGTGTAACCCGTCGACTGCACGGATTGGTTAAATATTTTTGTGGAGAAAAAAGAATCATATTCCTTACTAATTTTATCTATAGCGATCATAATAGGTTTGGTTCACTATATTCTGAATACATCGCCCAATTACATCATCAAGTGGCTTAGGCATTTTCTTGCTGGTCATCTGCATACCTACCAAAGCCCTTATTTCTTCTGCAGCTGGTATATATACATCACATTTAAACTCTGTATCATTAATACTTAGGGAAATCCTTGAGATGACTCCGTCTTGGGTGTATGAATTTGGTCGATTAAGTTCTTCTGATATTATTCCTAGAGAATAAGAAACACCCGCCATCGCAGCACCTGAACCTACGGCTGCCATGTTTGGCCAATAAATTAGAAGCTCAAAATGGTTTAGTGAGATATTTGATATTTGCTTTGCCGCTGTTGGTTTCAAATAAATATTTAATTTTTTCGAAATAACCTCTAAAGGACTTGGCAGAATATGTTTATCCCCAATAATGAGAAGGGCTTTTTCTTGCTTCGAGGATTGTAAAATATTATTCCTTTTATCTTCGATTTTTACCGGAAATGTGCTTCCAATATTTAGATTACCTAAATCATAAATTGTAGAAGTTATACATCCTGAGAGCAATACGACCGAAACGGTCAGTAGTAAGATACGTTTTATCATTCTATTCCCCAATCTTTATATTTAACTCTTAAGTATTTATGTTGATTTTTAATCAATATAAATCGTCGAGTAGACATTTGTATCTCCTATAGTTTGTAAAATTAATATTTATAAACGCAAGGAAACACAATGCCCCTCACAGAACCGTACTTGAAGATTTCCCTCATACGGCTCTTCAACCTAGTTCACAT
>Ga0316204_10003384_pt1 | contig 32141 bp, 29 predicted proteins | sample 6monrhotite_MG_2_FD_205661 | JGI IMG/M metagenome (GOLD analysis project Ga0316204, IMG submission 205661) | Microbial mat bacterial communities from mineral coupon in-situ incubated in ocean water Damariscotta River, Maine, United States -... | ecosystem: Environmental > Aquatic > Marine >... | reverse complement strand
CCTTCCAGAACCTGCACCACGATGGGCTCGGAAATCATGAAGTCGCAAAGCTCACCGAAAAAGGGACGCTCTTTGTGGACGCCGTAAAATTCCTGCGCCTGGGCCAGGGTCAGCTGGATACGCTTGGAGGCCACGACCCGCAGGCCCGCCTCTTCGAACTTGGCGACAATCGCGCCGGTCAGGTTGCGTTTGGTGGCATCGGGTTTGATGATCGAAAAAGTGCGTTCAAGCGCCATGGGACATGCTCCGCGTCAGGGTTTCATTTGTCGCGGCTGCTAACATGGGTATGCGCCCGTGAAAACCCGGCAATTGACACGCCTGCGCGGGCGGGCCACACCGCGCCCCATGTTACGGATCACAGACATCTCCTATTCGGTTGCGGGCCGCCCGTTGATCGAGAATGCCACCGCCGCCATCCCAAGCGGCCACAAGGTCGGCATTGTCGGGCGCAACGGCACCGGCAAGACCACGCTGTTTCGCCTGATCCGGGGCGAATTGGCGCTGGAGGGCGGGGCCATCACCCTGCCCGCCCGCGCCCGCATCGGCGGTGTCGCCCAGGAAGTGCCGTCATCGGAGACCTCGCTGATTGACACGGTGCTTGCCGCCGATACCGAACGCGCCAGCCTGCTGACTGAGTCCGAGACCGCGACCGATCCGACCCGCATTGCCGATATCCAGACCCGGCTGGCCGATATCGACGCCTGGTCGGCCGAAGCGCGCGCCGCCACCATCCTGCGCGGGCTTGGCTTCACGGCGGATGAACAACTTTTGCCCTGCTCCGATTTCTCGGGCGGCTGGCGGATGCGCGTGGCGCTGGCCGCTGTCCTCTTCGCCGCGCCGGACCTGTTGTTGCTGGATGAGCCGACCAACTATCTCGACCTTGAAGGCGCGCTGTGGCTGGAAAGCTATCTGGCGAAGTATCCGCATACCGTTCTGGTGATCAGCCATGATCGTGAGCTTCTCAACCGCGCCGTGGGCCATATCCTGCATCTCGAAGACCGGCAGTTGACGCTCTATCAGGGCGGCTATGAAACCTTCGCCAAAACCCGCGCCGCGCGGCTGGCTGTGGCCGCCGCCGATGCCAAGAAACAGGAAACCCGGCGCGCGCATCTGCAATCCTATGTCGACCGGTTCCGCTACAAGGCGTCAAAGGCCAAACAGGCGCAATCGCGGCTGAAGATGCTGGAAAAGATGCAGCCGATCGGCACCCCGCAGGAACGTGCGTTCCGGGTGTTTTCCTTTCCCGAGCCGGAACAGCTGTCGCCGCCCATCGTGCAGCTTGACGGGGCCGCCGTGGGCTATGGCGACCGGGCGGTTCTCAGCCGGTTGAACCTGCGCATCGATCAAGACGATCGCATCGCGCTGCTTGGCCGAAATGGTGAGGGAAAATCGACCTTTTCCAAGCTCTTGGCTGACAAACTTAAAGTGATGGACGGGCGCAAGACACAAAGCGGCAAGTTGCGCGTCGGCTATTTCGCGCAGCATCAGGTCGATGAGTTGTTCATCGATGAGACGCCCTTGCAGCACCTGCGCCGGATGCGGCCCACCCACACGCCCGCGAAACTGCGCGCCATTCTCGCCGGGTTTGGTCTTGGGGCCGATCAGGCCGATACTGTGGTGGCACGACTGTCGGGCGGGCAAAAGGCGCGGCTTTCGCTGCTTCTGGCCACGCTCGATGCGCCGCATATGCTGATCCTCGATGAGCCGACAAACCATCTCGATATCGAAAGTCGCGAGGCGCTGGTCGAGGCGCTGACCGCCTATACGGGCGCGGTGATTCTGGTCAGCCACGACATGCATCTGTTGTCGATGGTGGCGGACCGACTGTGGCTGGTGAAGGATGGGCGCGTCACGCCCTTTGAGGAAGATCTGGAAGCCTATCGGCGGCTCTTGCTGACCGGCGACAGCGCGCCCAAGGGCAAAAAATCCAGCCCCAAGCCCAAACGCCCGAGCCGCGACCAGATCCAGGAGATGCGCGCCGAGCTGCGCAAATGCGAGGCGCGGGTTGAGAAAATCTCAGGAATGCGGGAGAAACTTTCGCAGAAACTGGCCGATCCCGATCTTTACGATAGCGGGCGCGCCGGCGATCTGGCGGTCTGGCAAAAGAAATTCAACGAGGTTGAGGACGGTCTGGCGCGCGCCGAAACCCTGTGGCTTGCGGCCCTTGAACGGGTCGAGCGCGCCGAGGCATGAGCACCGCGGACATCATCACCGTTTTTGTCTCGCTCTTCGTGATCATCGATCCCATCGCGCTGGCCCCGCTGTTCATCGCGCTGACCAAGGGGCAGAGCGCGGGCCATCGCCGCGCCATCGGGTTGCGCGCCTGTCTGGTGGCCTTTGGCCTTTTGACGGTGTTCGGGCTGATCGGCGATAACCTGTTGTCTTTTCTTGGTATTTCGATGTCGGCCTTCCGCATTGCAGGCGGTATTTTGCTGTTTCTCACCGCGCTCGACATGCTGTTTGAACGGCGCACGCAGCGCCGTCAGGGCCAGGCCCATGAAAACCCCGAACATGACGATCCATCGGTCTTTCCGCTGGCCGTGCCGCTGATTGCCGGGCCCGGCGCGATTGCCACGATGATCCTGCTGGCGGGTGCCGAAGGCAATTCCGCCACCGATATTCTGGCCGTGCATCTGATGCTTCTGGTGGTTCTGATCGGCGTGTTCGTCTCTTTCTTGCTCGCCCCCGCGATGGAAAGACTGCTCGGCCCCGTTGGCATCAATGTGGTCACGCGCATCCTGGGCATGTTGCTGGCCGCGCTTTCGGTGCAATTCGTGATTGACGGAATTTTGGAACTGCGGGTGCTCTGACAAAAAAATGCCCCTATATTGAGGCACAAGACCCCGACTGCGCAGCAACATCTGGCCCGAAATGGAAAAAACCGAGATCGCATCGCTGATTTATCTGGGACTGCTGGCCATTGCGCTGGTGGGCTCGATGATCTCGGCCAATCGGCAGCAGATCGGCAAGATGGCGCAATACGCGCTGATCTGGGGATTCATTTTTATCGGCGCGGTGGCCGGTATCGGCCTTTGGCCGCAGCTGCGCAATTCGGTTTTGCCGCAGCAATCGGTGGTGACCGGCACCGGCGAGATCATGGTCCCGCGCAATTTCGATGGCCATTACTACCTGACGCTTGAGCTGAACGGTGTGCCGACCCGGTTTGTGGTCGATACCGGGGCCACCGATATCGTGCTGACCCCGCAAGATGCCGCGCGGGCCGGGATCAATGTTGCCGGGCTGAACTACAACAACCGCGCGATGACCGCGAACGGGCTGGTGCAAACCGCCTCGGTCAGGCTGGATCGGATCAGCCTGGGCGATATTTCCGACCGGTCCGTGCCCGCCGTGGTCAACGGATCACCGATGCAGGATAGCCTGCTTGGCATGGCCTATCTGAACCGGTTCGACCGGATCGAGATCGAAGACGGCCAGATGGTGCTGAGCCGTTAAGCACCCCCGGCCTCAGCCTTTTTCTGCCACTGACCATTTTCCTCGGACCAATATTGCGCGGCGCATCCCGCCCCGGTCAGCGCCTTCCATTGCCCGCGCGCATGGGTCAGCGCGGCCTCATCGCCGCCATCAAAGAGGATGCAGACCCGGTCCAGCGCCTGCACCTCATCGGAGCTGATTTCGGCCCCGGCAACTGCGATCACGCAGGCCGCGCCATTGGGCAGATCGGGCGATGTCGTCAGCAGCACGGGCTGCGCGGCATCATGATCGCCCCCGGCCCGGCCATGCGGCAGGAACCCGTCCTCGGGCTGAAGCCACAAGAGATCATCGAGCCGGTCCAACACGCCCGCGACCGGCGCGCGCACCGCCACACGCCACCCTGCCGCCAGCGATTTGCCCAACAGCGTCTGCACCGTGGCCTCGGGGGCCGAGCGCGTCAGATGGTAGAAATAGACCGCCCCCATCCGGGTTACTCCACCTCATACCCGTCGCGGATCATCCGGTCGAGCGCCAGAACCCCCCAGCCGGTCACGCCCTTGGGGGCCAGCGCCGTCTCAGTGGTGACCTTGGCCACACCAGCGATATCGAGGTGAATCCACGGGCACCCCTCCTTGATGAAGCGTTGCAGGAATTGCGCCGCGGTGATCGAGCCTGCCGCGCGCCCGCCGACATTTTTCATATCCGCCACCTGACTTTTGATCAGCTTGTCATAGCTGTCGCCGAGCGGCATCCGCCACGCCCCTTCGCCCTCGGCCCGGGCGGATTTGAGAAAGCTGTTGGTAAAGGCGTCGTCATTGCCGAACACGCCGGCATTGTCATGGCCAAGCCCGATGATGATGGCCCCGGTCAGCGTCGCCAGATCAATCACACCCGAGGGCGCGAACCGGTCCTGTGCATACCAGAGCACATCGGCCAGCACGAGGCGGCCCTCGGCATCGGTATTGATCACCTCGATTGTGTCGCCCTTCATCGAGGTCACCACGTCGCCGGGGCGCTGTGCCCGGCCATCGGGCATGTTTTCGACCAGACCGACCAGCCCCACCACATTGGCGCGCGCCTTGCGCAGGGCCAGCGTGCGCATCACACCCGCCACCACGCCGGCACCGCCCATATCCATGGTCATGTCTTCCATGCCCGCCGCGGGCTTGATGCTGATACCACCGGTGTCAAACACCACGCCCTTGCCGACCAGCGCCAGAGGGGCCTCCTCGCCGCCGCCCGTCCATTGCATCACAACAACCTTCGAGGGGCTGTCCGACCCTTGCCCGACACCAAGCAACGCGCCCATGCCAAGCGCCTCCAGCGCATCCTCTTCCAACACCTCGACGCTGAGACCCAGATCGCGCATTGCCTCCAGCCTGTCGGCAAACTCCTGCGTTGTCAGGACGTTGGAGGGTTCAGCCACCAGATCGCGGGTTAAAAACACGCCCTCGGCCAGGCTCGCCACCTGCGCCAGATCATCCGTAAGATCTTCGGGTTTGTTGATCATCAGAGCGGCACCCTGGTTGGGCTTTTGCTCTTCGGTCTTGTGGTCGGTAAACGCATAGGCGCGCAGGGTCAGGCCAAGCGCCAGCTCGCGCATCCGACCCTGATTGCCCGCCGCCACCATCAGCGCCGCGTCACCCTTGAATTTCGCCAGCTCCGCCCCCGCTTTGCGGGCCTCGGTCACGGTCGGGCGGCGGTCGAGCTTGACGACGCTCACCGCCTCAGCGGTCAGCCCGGCCGGAAACCCCATCACGAACCCCTCGCCGGGCTTGATCTTTTCCCAGGGCTCGGATGCGATCAGACGGGCCACCGCCCCCTTGGTCAGCCGGTTCACCCGGCGCGCGGCCAGGTCGAGTTTGCCGTCGGGCGTGACCAGGATTGCCAGCTTGCCACCGGCACCTGCCAGCGCGTCCAGATCGGTTTCGATTGCAGTGATCGTGATGGGGGTGGTCATGTCGGCCCTCGTGCGAAATTCTGTTTCTTCGCCGGACACTAGGCCTAGTGGGCGGCAATGGCCAGATATGCCTGTCCTTGTGGCGGGGATTGAATTAAAACCGGTTCAAGGCGAAAAGTTAACAGGTAATCGAGAGGGCTAAACGTGGGGCGCTATGACCGGTATATCCTGTCGCAGTTGCTGGTTCTGTTTGGCTTTTTCTCGATTGTTCTGGTCTCGGTCTATTGGGTCAACCGCGCCGTCAGCCTGTTTGATTCCCTGATCTCGGATGGGCAGAACCTGCGGGTTTTCCTTGAGTTTTCCGCGCTTTCGCTACCGCAGATCATCTTGCTGGTCTTGCCGGTATCGGCGTTTGTCGCGGCGATTTATGTCACCAACCGGATGATTTCAGACAGCGAATTGGTGGTCATGCAGACGGCCGGGTGTTCGGCGATGCGCCTGCTCAGGCCGGTCTGGATATTCGGAATCATCGCGGGCCTTCTGGTGGCGATTCTGGCGCATTTCCTGGTGCCTGCCGCGCGCGCCCAATTCATGGATCGCAGCTTTGAGGTGTCGCGCGACATGACCGGCAGATTTCTGCGCGAAGGACAGTTCATTCACCCGACCGAAGGCATCACCGTCTATATTCGCACGATCACCGAACTGGGCGAGTTCCGCGATGTCTTTTTGCAGGACCGGTCGGCCCCCGGCGTAGAGACCACTTACACCGCGCGCCGGGCGTTGCTGGTATCAACCGATGAGGGCCCGCGCCTGGTCATGTTCGACGGCGTCGCCCAGAATATGGAGTTGGGCAGCCAACGGCTTTCGGTCGTCGAGTTTGACGATTTCACCTATGACATCGCCGGATTGATCGAGGCCCCGACAGATCGGCACCTGTCGATCCGGGAAATGTCGACCCCGGGGCTGCTGACGGCCCCGCGCGCCTTTATCGAGGCCCAGGGATCGACGCTGGCGGCCTTCCGGTTTGAAGGCAATGACCGCATCGCGCGCAGCATTTTCGTGATCTTCGTGCCGGTGATCGCGGCGGCGACATTGATGTTGGGGGCGTTTTCGCGCTTTGGCATCTGGCCGCAAATCCTGCTGGCCATCGCGCTTATCGTGCCCCTGCAAATGACGTGGAACGTCGCTGAAAGCATCGGCACCCGGCAAGAGGGCATGGCCCAACTGGCCTATCTTCAACCTGCCCTTTCTGCGCTGGTGGCGGCGGTCATGGTCAACCTGGCGATGCGCGGACGCAGGCCCCGGCGACAGGAGGCGGCGGCATGATCCTGCATGTCTATCTCGCGCGCCGGTTCCTGCGGTCTTTCGCCATTGTGTTGGCAGTGTTCATTGCCATCCTTTTGCCCATTGACCTGGCCGAACAACTGCGCGCCATCGGCACCCCTGACGCGAGCCTTGGGGCTGCGTTCCAGCTGGCGATGCTGAACCTGCCCGGCGCGCTTTACCGGATGCTGCCGCTGTTCACGATCCTGGCGACGCTGGTGCTGTTTTTGTCGCTGGCGCGCACCTCCGAGCTGGTGGTTGTCCGCGCCTCGGGGCGGTCGGCCCTGAAATCGACCCTGGCCCCGGTGCTGGTAGCCATCGGCATCGGTGTCCTGGGGCTTTTGATCATCAACCCGATGGTCGCCGCGACCGAACGGCAATACGAGGTGTCCGTGCAGCGGTTTCAGACCGGCGAGGAACGCACGCTTTCGGTATCGGGCGACGGGCTGTGGCTCAGGCAAGGCGGGCAGTTTGGCCAAACCGTGATTCGGGCCAGTCGCGCCAATGGCGATGGCACATCGCTCTTTGCAGCCAGCTTCTTTGTCTATGATGCCAATGGCCAGGCGCAGAGCCGGATTGATGCCGACCGGGCGGAACTTGCCGACGGGTCATGGGAATTGACCAATGCCAAGATCTGGCCCCTGGGCGTGACCAACCCCGAGGCCGAGGCCGTCACGCATGACAGTTTTTCCCTGCCCTCGACCCTGACCCCCGACCAGATCCGCGACAGTTTCGGGCGCCCGTCCACTGTGCCTATTTATGAGCTGCCCAATTTCATCAGACAACTGCGTGCGGCGGGCTTTGCCGCTCTGCCACACCGTGTCTGGCTGATGACCGAATTGGCCAACCCGCTGATGCTGGCGGCGATGGTGCTGATCGGGGCCAGTTTTACCATGCGCCACACCCGGTTCGGGAAAACCGGACTGATGGTTCTTTTCGCGCTACTTTTAGGGTTTGGCATCTTCTTTTTGCGCAACTTCGCGCAGGTTCTGGGAGAGACCGGGCAATTGCCGGTGGCCGTCGCGGCCTGGACACCGCCGGTTGCCGCGATATTGTTATCGCTCGGATTCCTGCTGCATACGGAGGATGGTTAGATGTCCGTGTTCCGCCTTGCCGCGCTGATGATCGCTCTTGCCCTTCCGGCCTGGGCGCAAACGCCGCTTCCCGCAACCCTGATCGCAAACGATATCGCGTTCACGCAGGCCGACAATTCGGTGACCGCGACCGGCAATGTCGAGGTTTTCTTTCAAGGGGCCCGCCTGCAAGCCGCCAGCATCCGCTATGACGGGACGACCGATCAGATCGTTGTCGAGGGGCCGATCACCCTGACCGAGGCGGGCGGGCGAGCCATCATATTCGCCGATTTCGCTGAACTGTCGGCCGATCTGCAAGACGGCGTGCTGCAATCTGCGCGGCTGGTCCTTGACCGGCAATTGCAAATTTCTGCGGCGCAGATCGACCGGGTCGATGGCCGTTATACGCAGCTTTATCAGACGGTTGCGTCATCCTGCGTGATCTGTGCCGCCAACCCGGTGCCGCTGTGGCAGATCCGGGCCCGGCGCATCGTGCATGACACCGAGGAACGCCAGCTCTATTTCGAGGGTGCGCAGTTCCGCGCCCTGGGCGTGCCGATCATGTATTTTCCGCGCCTGCGCCTGCCCGATCCGACGCTGGATCGGGCCACCGGGTTTCTGCCGCCCGAGATCCGGTCCAACGATCAGATCGGCACCGGCATCCGGATGCCCTATTTCATCATGATCGGCGACAGCGCCGACCTGACGCTGACCCCCTATCTGACGCTTGGGCAAAGCCAGACCCTGGAGGCCAGGTTCCGGCGCGCCTTTCGCAACGGGTTCGTCGAGGTGAACGGCGCGATGAGCTGGGATGACCTGACCGATGACGACACGCGGTCTTATCTGTTCGCCGAGGGCAGGTTCGATCTGCCGCGCGACTACGTGCTGGAATTTGGGTATCAGACGGTTTCCGACCCGGCCTATCTGCTCAGCTATGGCTATTCCGATGAGGACCGGCTGAACAGTGGTTTCAGCGTCAGCCGCGCCCGGCGCGATGAATATATCGAAGCCTCGCTGAACCGGTTCCGGTCGTTGCGCGATGCCGATAACAACTTCACCCTGCCGACATTAATGAGCGATGCCCAGATCACGCGACGTTTCGCCCCCGATCTGATTGGCGGCATCGCCACGTTTGGCATCGCCACCCATAGCGCCCTGCGCCGGTCCGACGCCGATATGATCGGGCGCGATGTGGCACGGCTCAGTTTCAACGCCAACTGGCGGCGTGACTGGGTGCTGCCCGCGGGCGTTCTGGCGGCTGTCGAGGCCGAGTGGCTTGGCGATATCTATAATATCCAGCAAGACAGCAGTTATGACGATATCATCACGCGTTCGACGCCATTTCTGGCCGCCGAACTGCGCTGGCCGCTCCTGCGCGCCAATAGCAATGGCGTGTCACATCTGATTGAGCCCGTGGTGCAATATGTCTGGGCCCCCGGCAACACCCCGGCCATTCCTAATGAGGATAGCGGCGTGGTCGAGTTCGACGAAGGCAACCTCTTTTCGCTCAACCGGTTTCCCGGTGCCGATGGCCATGAAATCGGAGAGCGCTTGGCCTTTGGCCTGACCTATACAAGGGAAGATCCGCTTGGCTGGTCGCTTGGCGTGACGGTCGGGCGGGTGTTGCGGGACCGCGATTATGGCCAATTCACCCAAGGGTCGGGGTTGGATGGCCCCCGGTCCGATTGGCTCGTCTCGACATCGGTCGAACTTGGCCCCGATTTTCTATTGATGAACCGCGCCCTCTTCAGCGATGCCTTCAATGTCACCTCCAATGAATTGTCGCTCGCCTGGCAGGCTGAATTTTTCGACGTCGCTTCGTCGCTGACCTGGCTTCAGGCCGACCCGGCCGAGGGCCGGCCGCAGGATATGGCGGAATGGGCCTTTGATGCCGCGTATAATTTCGACAACCCGTGGGAGGCCTCGGTCGATTGGCGGTATGATTTCGAGGCCAATGAGCCCACCCGCGCGGGGCTTGCGGTCGCCTATGCAACCGAATGCGTCGCCGTTGAGTTTTCGCTCTCGCGTCGCTTCACAACCTCGGCTACCTTGGACCCGGCAACAGAGTTTGGTCTGACGGTGGCATTGAACGGCTTTGGCGCGTCACGCGACGGGCGCCAGTTTGCCCGCAGTTGCAGCCAGTGACCCCGATACCCAAACGGAATGAACGGATAGAAAAACGATGACGACCCGAGCAAGCCTGAGTTTTCGATTTTCCCGCGCGATGGGCACTCTGGTGCTCTGTCTGGCCGCGGGATCCGCCATTGCGCAGCAAAGCCCGTTTAGCGCGGCGGTGACCGTCAACGGTCGCGCCGTCACCTATTACGAGATCGACCAGCGCGCCGCATTTCTGGAGCTGCTGAACGCGCCCGGAAATCTGGCCGCGAACGCCCGCGATACGCTGATCGACGAACGGTTGCAGGCTGAGGTCGGGGACCGCCTGGGCCTGATGGCTGAGACCGAACAGGTTGACGCCGGGATGGAAGAGTTTACCGCCCGCGCCAATATGGATGTGCCGACCTTTCTGGCGGCTTTGCAAAGCGAAGGCATCGCAGAGGAAACCTTTCGTGATTTTGTCGCCGCGGGTGTGACTTGGCGCAATGTCGTACGGCAGCGGTTTGGCCAGCGCTCGCAAGTAACCGAGGATGAGATCGACCGCGCCCTGACCCTTGCGGCCAGCGATGAGGGTGCCCAGATCAACTTTGCCGAACTGGTAATCCCAGTCACACCCGATACCGGTTCCGAAGTGCGCGCGCGCATCGCGCAGCTGGCCGAAACGCTGGACGGCTCGCTCGGCGGTTTCGCGGCGGCAGCGCGGGAAAATTCGGCCGCGGGATCGGCTCTGCAGGGCGGCAGCGTCGGCTGGCGGCCGCTCTCCAGCATTCCGCCGCAATTGCGCGCCATCTTGTTGCCGATGGAGATCGGCGGCGTTACCGAGCCGGTGCCACTTGGCAATGCGGTTGCCATTTTCCAGCTGCTCGGGCTGGAAGAACGCGGCTTTGTCACGCCCGAGGTGACGGCGGTCGAATATGCCGAAGTGCTGATCCCCGGCGGGGCAGCCGCGATGGCCGAGGCGGTGGCGTTGCGCGACAGTCTGGATACCTGCGACGATCTGTATGGCGTGCGCCCTGGCGGCTTTTCCATCACCACCTTGCCGGTGGCCGACGTGCCCGGCGATATTTCGGTCGAACTTGCGCGGCTCGATGCCAACGAAGTTTCGATGGCGTTGACCCGCGCGAACGGCACGCAGCTGTTGTTCGTGATGCTTTGCGAACGCTCGGTGGAATTGCCTGAAGGCGGGCGCGAAGAAGTGCGCGCAGCACTTTACCAGGCGCGCATCGAGGGCTACGCGAATGGTTATCTGGCCGAATTGCGCGCGGATGCCATTATCGACGAAACCCCATGACCCAGCCCCCTGTCGCGCTCTCTTGTGGCGAACCGGCGGGCGTGGGGCCTGAAATCATCGTCAAGGCGCGCGCGGCATTGGGCGACGCGCTGCCCTTTTTCGTTATCGGCGATCCGCGCCATTTCGCGCCGCTTGGCATGGCCGTGACGGTGATCGACGATCCGGCAGAGGCCGCGACGCGCGCGGCCGATACCCTGCCGCTCTTGCCCCATGACTTCGCCGCCCCGGCCCGGCCCGGCCTGCCCGCCGCAGAGAACGCGCAGGGCGTGATCGACGTGATCGCGCGGGGCGTCGATCTGGTGCGCATGGGGGCGGCGGCGGCACTTTGTACCGCGCCGATTCACAAAAAGGCCTTGAAGGACGGGGCCGGCTTTGCCTTTCCCGGCCATACCGAATACCTGGCCGCGCTTTCAAACACGCCGCGCGTGGTGATGATGCTGGCCTGCGACGCGCTGCGGGTGGTGCCGGTGACCATCCATATCCCGCTGGCCGAGGTGCCCGGCGCGCTGACATCAGACCTGCTGGTGGACAGTTTGCGCATCACCCACGCCGCGATGATCCGCGATTTCGGCACGCCCGCCCCGCGCATTGCCGTGGCCGGGCTGAACCCGCATGCCGGCGAAGGCGGCGCGATGGGGGATGAGGAAATTGCGGTGATCACGCCGGTCCTGCGGCAGTTGCGCGCCGAAGGGATGGATATCAGCGGGCCGCATTCGGCAGATACCATGTTTCACGCAGGCGCGCGGGCAAGCTATGACGTGGCGGTGGCGATGTATCACGATCAGGCGCTGATCCCGATCAAGACGCTGGATTTTTCGGGCGGGGTCAATGTCACGCTCGGGCTGCCCTTTATCCGCACCTCGCCCGATCACGGCACCGCCTTCGACATCGCGGGCCAGGGCCGCGCCGACCCCACCAGCATGATCGCAGCGTTGCGCATGGCGCGCGACATGGCCGCCGCGCGGGCCTCCGGGTGAGGCGCGGATAACCCAGGGCAATACAGTTTTTTCAATGGTTTCAGGAGGTTTCACATGGCAATGATCGACGGTCTGCCGCCGCTTCGCGACGTGATTGCGACGCATGGGTTGAGCGCGCGCAAATCGCTTGGCCAGAACTTTTTACTCGATCTGAACCTGACCGCCAGAATCGCGCGCGCGGCGGGTGATCTGACCGGATTTGACGTGCTGGAGGTCGGGCCCGGCCCCGGCGGGCTGACCCGGGGGCTGTTGGCCGAGGGCGCGCGCCGTGTCGTCGCGATTGAAAAGGATGCCCGCTGTGTGCCCGCGCTTGCCGAAATCGCGACGGCCTATCCGGGGCGGCTCGAGGTGCTCTATGCCGATGCGATGGAACTGGATTGGGCGGCGCATATGACACCTCCGTTCAAGATCGTGGCCAACCTGCCCTATAATGTCGGCACCGAATTGCTGGTGCGCTGGCTGACTCCGACCGACTGGCCGCCGCTCTGGGACAGCCTGACGCTGATGTTTCAACGCGAGGTCGCCGACCGCATCGTGGCGGGGCCGGGCTCCAAGACTTACGGGCGTCTGGCCGTCCTGGCGCAATGGCGTTCAACCGCAAAGATCGTCCTGACCTTGCCGCCCGAGGCCTTTTCGCCGCCGCCCAAGATCCATTCCGCCGTGGTCCATCTGGAGGCCCTGCCCGAGCCACGTTTTCCGGCCGATCCGCGCATCCTGTCGCGGGTTGTCGCAGCCGGATTCAACCAGCGCCGCAAGATGCTGCGCGCGGCGCTGAAAGGCATCGCGCCCGATATCGAGGATCGGATCATTGCGGCGGGGTTGAAACCCACCGACCGGGCCGAACAGGTGCCGGTCGAGGGGTTTTGCGCATTGGCCCGTCAGATCGCCAGGACCTGAGCGGGCCAACCAGAGCTATTCGGCGGCCTGCGGGCCATCCTCGCCCGAAGACGCGGCCTCATCGGTTGGTTTCTTTACAGGTTTGCGCGTCCGGCTGCGTTTGGGCCGGGGCGCGTTTTCAGGCGTTTCCACCAGCCCCGAAGGCGCATCGCCCGGCATGTCGAGGACGGAATCAAAGGATTTATCCCGCTCCGGGGCCTGCGGCGGGGTGGCCGTTTCGGGCTGATCCTCGGTGCCATAGGCGGGTGGCGCGGCATTGGGCTGCTGCTGGCTGCCTTCTTCGCGGTGCTGGCGGCTGGCGCGGGCCTGTGCCTGTTGCGCCTGCTGCGCCTCCTGCTCGACGCGCTTGGCCTCTTGCTCGCGCTGTGCCTCGCTCAACATGCGGGTGTAGTGTTCCGCATGCTGCTGGAAGTTTTCAGCCGCCACGCGGTCATTCGACAACTGCGCATCGCGCGTCAACTGATTGTATTTATCAATGATTTGCTGCGGGGTTCCCCGCACCTTGCCTTCGGGGCCAGAGCTGTCGAACACGCGGTTGGTGACATTGCCCATCGTGCGGTTGCGGTTGCCCTTCGACCGCGAGCGGTTTTTAGATGATCTCATGTGTCTTTATCTGTTCCAGTGGTCCTGGGGTCATTCATTCTTGAGGGATCAATGCCGGATGTCCGGCCATGGTCCCCAAGATCGGAGCGTGCGGTGTTTTAAGCGGCTGTCCCTGCATGTCAGAATATGTTCAACGGGGGGTGAACCGCGGGGGCATGGTCAACGTCCCGTGCCGCATCCGCCCCTTGGTGTAATCATGCAATCCGTGGCGAAACAAGGCCAATCTGATGAAAAACGCGATTTTCGGGTGGTTTTCGGCCAGGAACCGTGACCGGAATGCCCTGTTTTGCGTCAAATGGCCGGTCGCGCCTGGCTTTTGGAACCGGTCCTTGGGGGCGGGTTTTCCCGGGGCCGGTGCGCAATCCGCGTCGCGTCTTGCGATCCTGAAACGCCACTGGCCCGCACAGATAGCGGGCCAGTGGCCATCACATCTTTGAAACGAGCAGCGCGATCCCCTTTGGCCACGACGCCAGCAACCGATCCCGGTTCAACGCGTCTCAGAGCGCCACCCGGCCATCAAGCCCCGTTAACGGTTTCCGCCAGCGACGACAGGATCGGGCAATCGGGCCTGTTATCGCCAGCGCAACATGAGATCAGGTTTGCCAGGGTGGCCCGCATCTCGTCGAGATCGCGGATCTTGCCTTCGATCTCCTGCAGGTGTTCCTGGGCAATCTCCTTGACCTCGGCGCTGGTGCGGCTGTCATCCTCATAAAGCTGCAACAGGTTTCGGCAATCCGAGATCGGAAAGCCCAAGGCCCGCGCCCGCCCCAGAAAGGCCAGCTTGTGAACATCCGTGTCGCGGAACGCGCGGTAGCCATTGCCACCGCGCAAGGGCCGGATCAGGCCAATTTCCTCATAGTATCGGATGGTCTTGGCGGGCACGCCCGCCGCCTTGGCAACATCACCGATATTCATGATTGTCTCTCCTTTAGGCAGGCAGGCCGGATCATTCCGCGGCCACCGGTTCCAACACGGGCACGGTCGCGGGGGCGGGTGCTATTTCCACCCCGCCGCCGCCTTCGCGCATGGCGGTCTTGATGCGCCGCAGACGCAATGCGTTGGCCAGAACCGAAACCGACGAGAGCGCCATGGCACCTGCCGCGACGACCGGCGACAACAGCAGTCCCAGAACCGGATAGAGCACGCCCGCCGCAATCGGAATGAGGGCCGTGTTATAGCCAAAGGCCCAGATCAGGTTCTGCCGGATATTGCGCATGGTGCGCCGCGAGACCTCGAAGGCGTTGACCACGCCCGCCAGATCGCCCGACATCAACACGACATCCGCCGATTCAATCGCCACATCGGTGCCGGTCCCGATCGCAATGCCGACATCGGCATGGGCCAGCGCGGGCGCATCATTGATGCCGTCCCCCACAAAGGCGATCTTGCGACCGTCACCGCGCAGATCTTCCAGCGCGCGCACTTTGCCATCGGGCAGAACGCTGGCGATGACCTCGTCAATGCCGATCTCATCGGCAATGGCCATGGCCGTCTCACGCTTGTCGCCCGTGATCATCGCGATTTTCAGGCCCTGTTCCTGCAGCGCCCGGATCGCCGCCGCGCTGGCGGGTTTGACCGGGTCCGAGACCGCGATGACGGCGGCAACCTTGCCGTCGACCGCCGCAAAGAGCGCGGTGCGCCCCCTGGAGGCAAGCTCGGTCTCGGTGGTGGCCAGATCTCCGACTTCCACGCCTTCGCGCGCCATCAGACGGTCGGCCCCCACCAGAACGTCGCGGCCCGAAACCGTGGCGTGCACGCCGAAACCGGGAATGGCCTCGAAACTGGTGACCTCGGCGCGGTCGACATTTTCGGACCGGGCGGCGCGCACGATGGCTTCACCGATCGGGTGTTCGGACTGTTCCTCGACGGCCGCGACCAGCGACAGAAGCTCGGCCCGTTCAAACCCGTTGGACAGCACCAGCTCGGTCAGCTCGGGACGCCCCATCGTGATGGTGCCGGTCTTGTCCAGCGCCACGACCGTGACATCGCCCAATTGCTGCAATGCATCGCCCTTGCGGAACAGCACACCCATTTCGGCGGCCCGGCCTGTGCCCACCATGATCGAGGTCGGCGTGGCCAGCCCCATGGCGCAGGGGCAGGCGATGATCAGAACCGACACACCGGCCACCAGCGCGAAGGTGATCGCCGGATCGGGCCCCACAACAAGCCACACTGCGATGGTCAGAGCGGCCAGGACCATGACGGCGGGCACGAACCACAAGGTCACCCGATCGACCAGATCCTGAATCGGCAGCTTGGCCCCCTGGGCTTCCTGCACCATGCGGATGATTTGCGACAACGTGGTATCGGCCCCGACCCGTGTGGCACGGAACCGGAAACTGCCGGCCCCGTTGACGGTGCCGCCGGTAACCGCGTCACCGATGGTTTTCTCCGCCGGAATCGGTTCACCGGTGATCATGCTTTCATCGACATGGCTGGAGCCATCGACAACCTCGCCATCGACGGCAACCCGTTCGCCGGGGCGCATGATCAGAATGTCGCCTTCAACGACGTCTTCCAGCGCCACATCGACGGCCTCATCGTTGCGCAAAACCCGCGCCGTGCGCACCTGCAGCCCCAGCAGTTTCTGGATCGCGGCCCCGGTCTGACCCTTGGCGCGCAATTCCAGGTAGCGGCCAAGCAGGATCAGCGCCACGATGACGGCGGCGGCCTCGAAATAGACCGCGCGCGCAACATCGGGCAGCAGCGTCGGCGCAAAGAGAGCGACCAGCGAATAGGTATAGGCCGCGGATGTGCCCAGGGCGACCAGGCTGTTCATGTCGGGCGCGCCCTTGAACAGCGAGGGGAACCCTTTGAGGTAAAAGGCGCGGCCCGGAACGAAGAGGATGAAGGATGTCAGGACGAACTGAATGAGCCAGCTGTTCTGATGGCCGATGGTCTGATTGATAAGATCACCCAAAGCCGGAAAGACGAACTGACCCATTTCGAGAATCAGAACCGGCACTGCCAGAACCGCGGCAAGCAGGGTCCGGTGCAGCGCCTTTTGTGCTTCGGCCTCCTTTTCCGCCGTGCGGTCGACCGGGTCATCGGCTGCGGCCACCGAAGCCGGATATCCCGCCTCGGTCGCCGCCTTGGCCAGCTCGCTCACGGTAACCGCGCCTTCAAGATAGGTGATCAGCGCGGTTTCCGCGGCCAGGTTGACCGAGACTTCGACGACACCCGGCACCTGGGCCAGCGCCCGGTCAACGCGCCCGACGCAAGAGGCGCAGGTCATCGATTTAATGGCCAGCGTGACGCGCGCGGTACGGGCCGGATAGCCCAGATCGGTCAGCGCATCGGCCGCGTTCTTCAGCCCCTCGGCACTATCCACCACAAGGGCCGCGCTTTCGGTGGCAAGGTTAACGTTCACATCCCGCACGCCTTCGACCGCGGTCAGAGCGCGGTCAACACGACCGACGCAAGACGCGCAGGTCATGCCGCCAATGTTGAGGGTTTTCGGGGCTGTTGTCACAGACATCTATCGTCTCCTGAATCATATTCAGGCACATAGATAGAGATTCCAGTAACTGGAAGGTCAAGGGCAAAATCATTTTTTCTGCCGGTCTTGACCTTCCAGTGGAGCAAGCTTCCATATCGGCGTCAGACAAACACGCAACGCAAGGAGATAACGATGCGTTTTTCCGTTCCCGAAATGAGCTGCGGCCACTGCAAATCCGCCATTGAAACCGCCGTCAAAACCGTTGATCCCGTTGCTAAAATCGACTTCGACATGGAAAACCGGATCGTCGAGATCGACAGTGGCGTCGATGATGTCAGCCTGCAATCGGCAATCTCGACCGCCGGCTACGAATCCCAGGCCGCCTGACCGGGCGACCTGGCGCTTTAGCCCATCAAAGGGCCACGGTCATGTCAGGCCGTGGACCTTTTGGGATATAAAAAGACCCGCGCACCCAGATCGACCCGCGGATAAAGATCCATGACATATTCATTTGTCAGGCGCGCACAGCCGTTCGACACAGCCACGCCGATTGTGCTTGGCTGATTGGTGCCATGGATCCTCAGATATGTGTCACGGCCGCGATCATCATAGAGATAGAGCGCCCGCGCGCCCAACGGGTTGTTCGGCCCGCCCTCCATTCCGTCGATATATTGCAGATAGGCCTCCGGATTTCGCTCGATCATCGCATCGGTCGGGCGCCAGCGCGGCCATTCCTGCTTATCCTCCACGGTGAATTCGCCGTCGTGATAGAGATTGCCGCGCCCGACGCCGACGCCATAGCGAATGGCCATCCCGTCCTGCAGCATGAAATACAGAAAGAAATCATCGGGCACGACATGAACTTCGCCCGGCAGCCAATCCTCTTGCCCGGTATTTACCAGCTGCGGCAGGAAACGCTCAGGCATGACAAACGGGTGCGCCGATCCGGGATTTGCCGCCAAGAGGGCAGTAGCCCCAATTCCGGCACCAAAACTGCGCCGATCAATTAAATTTTTCAATGTGACATCCTCCTTCGGTACTTTCTTAACTCAATGGTGATCTCAAAAAAATAAAACGATCCACTCACGCTTTGGTGAGCTGTGTATTTCACCGGGCACCTGTTGCAGCGATACGCCCCACGCCCCGTAAAAAAACGCGTGCGGCGTCAGGTGCTCACATCAGTTCGACGCGTCTGCCCGCGCCTCATCGACCAAAGCCTGCAAGGTTGCCTGCTCGACCGCTCCGGGAACCAGATTTGTCCCGATAATAAATGTGGGCGTCCCCGTAATGCCCAACATTTCAGCAAGCCGCATCGAGGTCGCGATATGTTCATCGACCTCGGGGGCCTCCATGTCGATCAACAGTTGATCGACATCAAGCCCGATCTCACGCGCGATCGTCAGAACCGAGCGTTCTTCGGCACGTCCCGTCATGTCCATCATGGCGATGTGAAATTCCTCGTAGAGCCCCTGTTCGCGGGAGGCCAGCGCCGCCCGGCTCGCAAAGACCGACCCTTCGCCCAAAATCGGCCATTCGCGATAAACCAGGCGCACGCCTGTATCGGCCTCGGTCAGGGCATAGACGGTCGGCATCACGCGGCGGCAATAGGGGCAATTGTAGTCGAAGAACTCGACAACGGTCACATCGCCATCGGCATTGGCCAGAACCGGCGCATTGGGATCGCGTTCAAGCGTCAGGCGCTGTTGTTCGATGATATCGGCGCGCGACAGCTGCTCAGATTCGGCGGCGCGGTTTTCCAGCACCGCGATGGCTTCCAGCAGGATCTCAGGGTTGGCCAGGATCGTTTCGCGCACCAATTCGCGGACCCGCTCTTCGCTCAGCTCCTGCGCCGCCAAAACCGTTGGCGAAAACACCGCCAACCAGGCCGCCAGGGCCAGTCGTATCACCATTTTCATATTACAAATCTCCTTGTGCCTCATCGGCCTCGGTTCGGGACGCCTGAATCTCCCGGGTGCGCTCGGGCCAGGTGGACTGGATGAAGGCCAGGATGTTCCAGATCTCCGCATCGCTCAGAACATCGCCAAAGGCGGGCATTCCGCTTTCGAATTCCAGGCCCTGCTGCGCCAACGCCGCGCTGCCGCCTAACTGCGTGTAGTCGAACAATACCCTGTCGGGATGGTGCCAGGTATGCCCGCTCTCATCATGCGGCGGTGCCGGCAACAGACCATCCGCGCCCGGGGATCGCCAATTGGGCTGCCCCTGCAACTCGGTTCCATGACAGACCGAACAGCTTTGGGCGAAAAGAGCGGCACCTTGTTCGATATCAACCGTTTCCGGCATCACGCGGCGCACGCGGTCCTGATCGGACCCGGCCGAGCCCGAAAACAGACCCGTTCCGACCCCCACAATCGCAACCGCCGCCGCAACTGCCAGACCGGCAATACCAATTCCCAAGATCCTGTTCATGCGATCTGTACCCATGTCATCATTCCGGCCTCCGCATGAGATAGCATGTGGCAATGCAACAGCCAATCGCCCGGATTGCGCGCGGTAAAGGCAATGTCGCGGCGTTCACCCCGGGTCATCAGCAACGTATCGCGCAGCGGCCCGAGATCCCCACCGGCCAGAACCTCACGGAAATGCATTCCGTGCAGGTGGATGGCGTGTGGAAAACTGGTGTCATTCAGGATCGACAGGCGCGCCGCCTGCCCCCGATCCAACCGCGCCAGCGGCGTGTCGGTCATGCCGACCGTGCCGTTGAAGGACCAAAACTGGTTGGCCTGCGCAAGCTGGTTGAAATTCAGGCTTTCGCCGTCCAGCACCGCCCGGCGCAGCCCCCCCATCGCGCCGCCCTGCATATTCAGATCCAGCATTGCCACATCGCCCGACAGATCGACCACCTGATCGGGGTTGGGTGGCAAGGCCGGGGGTGCCGCACGGCGGGCAAGACTGGCCTGCCCGCTGACCGGAAAGGCAACCTGCGACTGCGCGCCACTGGTTCCCGCACGCACCACAAAGGCCGTATCGCCATCCGCGGCCACCACATCGACGATCAGGTCGACCCGTTGGCCGGGGCCAAGCACCAGGGTGCCGGCGACCGGTTCGGGGCTGGATAGCGGCATCCCATCCAGCGCCACCGTCCAGCCTTCAAGCCCGATCAGGCCAAGTTCAAAAATCCGCGCATTGGCGGCATTGATCAGGCGCAGCCGCAGCCTTTGGTGGCGCTGCACCGGCAATCCCAGGTCGAAAACGCCATTGGTCGTGAACAGATTGCCCATGCGCCCGGCGTGGCTGCGGCTGTGCGCAGAGGCGAAATCGGTGTCCAACTGTCCCGTTTCCGGATCAATCAGCCAATCGTCGAGCACCAGAACCTCGTCGCGATCCACATCAATCGGGTCCGGTTCCTCCACGATCAGGGCCCCGCGCAGCCCCCGCGCAACCTGTTCAACAGACTGATTATGCGAGTGATACCAAAAGGTTCCGGCATCCGGCGCAATAAAATCATAGTCAAAGCTGTCGCCCGGTGCGATGGCATCCTGCGTCAGGCCAGGCACACCGTCCATGGCATTGTCGAGGCGCACCCCGTGCCAATGCATCGCAGTGGCCTGTGGCAGGCTGTTGATGAGCCGCTTTTGCACCCGCGCCCCTTGAGCAACGCGCAAAACAGGGCCGGGAAGTGTCCCGCCGATGCTCCAGACCTCGGTCGCGGGGTAGCCTGGCGGTGCCAGTTGCACCATGCCGGCACGGGCCTCCAATATCTCGAAATCGGATGCCGCGCGGGCCATATTTGGTCCCATACCCGCGAAAAGGCCCGCGGCCGCGGCCGAGTTAGCGATGAATTGTCGTCTGGTTTGCATGAACGCGATGTCCTTCAGCATGCAGTTGGCCCGGTGCCAAAGGAAGCGCGCCCGGGGCGAATTGGGTTCGGTCATCAGATGCCCGGCAGTCGCTGATCGGGGAGCGGGGGAACGCGGTATCCCGCAAGCCCCGCGCCCCGGCGCATCAGAAAATTCCGTTCTCGCGCTGAAGCTCGCGGATATAGCGCACGAGTGCGGCGATATCGGAATTGGTCAGCCCCTCGACCGGAGGCATGTTGCCAAATTCCCAGTGATGCGCCTGAACGCCATTGCGCGCCGCGCTCAGGAAAGCCCCATCGCCGTGATGATTCGGTGCATAGGTGATAAAGATCAGCGGCGGCGCGACGCCGTTTTGCCCGGCCGCGTTGGTGCCGTGACAGGCGGCACAGGAGGCGTTGAACACGCGCTCACCGATCTGCGCCTGCGGCGACAACTGCTCGGGCAGGTCAACCTGAACGAGGGCTCCGAATTCCTCGATCATGGATGTATCGGGGGCCGCCATCGGGTTGCCCGGCACCAGCGTGACCTCCGCCGGCGCGGCATCGTTTGACGCCTGGGGGGTGCCTGCTGTTTGGGAGGTTTCTGCCGTCTGGGGCGCGCGTGTCAGGTATACACCTGCTGCCACAACAATTCCGACAAGGATGATCGCGCCGATCCCGAGGCCTCTTTTTGACATCACGTAGACTTTCCTGGGTATTTTTCAGTTCTTCGTTGCTTAGATCAGTATGACCTGCGTGCCCAGAGGGGTGCGATCATATACCTCTTCGATCTGCTCATTATAAAGACCGATGCAGCCGTTTGACGACCGGCGCCCGATCTTGCGCGAATCCTGCGTGCCATGAATGCGGTAATACTGCCAACTCAGGTAAAGCGCGCGGGTGCCAAGCGGATTGAGCGGGTCGCCGCCGGGCACGAAGGCTGGCCATTCGGGGTTGCGTATCCGCATCGAAGGCGTCGGGGCCCAACCTGGGTTTTCGCGCTTTTCAACCACCGAGGTATAACCGCGCCGGGTCAGTTCGTCGGTGAGCGGGACAGAGGTCGGATAAACCCGCATTTCGTCATCCGAGGTCCAGTGTTGCAGCACGCGCCGGTTGGTGTCGGATATGATGATGCCAGGCCCGATCGCGTCGAAATAATCCTGCCATTCATGCAACGCAAAGGAGGAGATATTGCGCCGGGTGGCCCCGCCGCCGGCATCGCCAGATGCCATCAATATTGTCGGAGCCGCCAACGCGGACGCCCCCCCCGCCCCGGCAATCAGCAAATTGCGGCGAGAAATCGGGCGTGTTGCTTTATTTTTCATAACTGCCTCTGCGCTCGAAAATATAAGCCCCCCGGGGTTTCCGTCATTCCAGTGGAGGAACGTCAATAACAGCCTGACTGGCAACACGTGATTTTTGTATCAGTATGTAACGTTGACCTTCCAGCGCGGGAACGGCGTTAGTAGTGGCAATTGTAGAGACGACGTCAAGGGTCGCACAGTGAACACATATCTTGCGCGGCCCGCACGCCACAGTCCCGCCCTAGCTTCCGCGCGCCGCTTTCGTATCCGGGGCCGCTACCTCGCGGTCATTTTACTTGGCGTGGCTGGCTGTGGGTCGCTTTCCCAGCAATGCCCCTATAATAATGTCGTAACGCAGAGCACCTCGAGCTATCAGCCGACCGTTCCGGCGCAGGACTGCCAGGCTGTGCAGGATCTTGGTGACGGGCTGTATCAGGTTCTGTGCGCCGATGGCCGCGAAGGCTATCTGATCCAGTGAATCGACCGCAAGGCATCTTGTAATAAACCAAGCAACACTCCGCCCCACGCACCCTTTGCCCGTGCCCCGGCACCAACCGCAAAAAAAACGCACCGTGAAAGTTACCCCGATGAAATGGACCGCCCCGTTCAGCGCCCTTGCCGCAGCCCTGGCCCTGCTCCTGCCTCCAGCCCTGCCCGCAGATGCCGCGACTTCGGCCACCGAAAGCTCGGTCGCGGTCGAAGTGGCGCTGATCACCGCAGAAAACTGGGTGGCCCCCGGTGCCTCGTCCATTTCGGCCGGTCTGGACATGTCGATGACCGAAGGCTGGAAGACCTATTGGCGCAGCCCCGGCGAGGTCGGATTGCCGCCCGAGATGGATTTCTCGGCCTCCGACAACGTCGAAAGCTTCGAGATCCTCTGGCCCGCGCCCGACCGCTTCACCGCCTTCGGTATCCAGAATTTCGGCTATTCCGGCGATGTCGTGCTGCCGGTGCGGATCACTCTTGAACGCCCGGGCGAAGCGGCCAGCTTGCGCACGGATGTCAACCTGCTGGTCTGCTCCGATGTCTGCGTGCCGAATGATTTCACCCTGGCCATCGACCTGCCCGCGAATGCGTCGGCGGCCGGTGCCATCGATCAGGTCTCGGCCGCGAGAATCGGGGAATTTGCCGCCCTTGTGCCTTTTGAAGGCCCCTCCGACATGGCCACCGAGATGGCCGCCTTTGTCGATGAAGAGGGCCGCACCATGACGGTGACGGCGCGGGCCAACCGCCCGTTCACCGACCCCGATGTGTTCCCCGAAATGGGCGAATATACCGCCTTTGGCGTGCCCGATATCCGGCTCGGCAGCGGCCAGACCGAATTATGGGCACAATTTCCGATCCTGGGACTGGATGAAGAGGGCCCCGACGCGCCCACGATCACCATCACCGATGGCACGGATGCCGTCACCATGCCCGCCACCGCGCTGAGCGCGATGCCAACCGCCCCCTTCACCCTGATGCAGGCGCAAACCACGCTGGCCGCGCTGGCCTGGATCGCGCTTTTGGCCTTTGGCGGCGGGCTGATCCTGAATGTGATGCCCTGCGTGTTGCCGGTGTTGTCGATCAAGCTGGCCTCGGTGGTATCGGGCGGGGGCAAGAGCCGGGGGGCCATTCGCAGCAGTTTCCTGGCCTCGGGCCTCGGGGTGATGGCGTTCATGTGGTTCCTGGCGGCGGTGACCTTTGGGCTGCAACGCTTTGGCGTCACGGTCGGGTGGGGGCTTCAGTTCCAGAACCCGACCTTTCTGGCGCTGATGGTCGTCATCCTCGCCGTTTTTGCCGCCAATATGTTGGGGATGTTCGAGATCTCCCTGCCATCGGGGCTTCAGACACGTCTGGCCAATAGCGGCGCGCGCGGCGGACATGCCGGTGATTTCGCCACCGGGGCCTTTGCCGCCGTGCTGGCCACGCCCTGTTCGGCCCCGTTTCTGGGCACCGCGATTGCCTTTGCGCTGACCGGCGGCGTGGTCGATATCGCCGTGGTGTTTACCGGGTTGGGGCTTGGCCTTTCGCTGCCCTATTTCGCGGTCGCCGCCTATCCGCGCCTGGCGCAGTTGATGCCCAAACCGGGGCGCTGGATGATGGGGCTCAAGGCCGTCCTGGGCCTGCTTCTGATCGCAACGGCAAGCTGGCTGATCTGGGTGATGTATGGCGTGGCGGGGCAAGCCGCGACCTATGCGGCGGTCGGTCTGACGCTGGCGCTGATCGCGGTGATTGCGCTGCGCCGCATTCCCAGCACGCCGAAATGGGCGGGGGTCGCGGTGCTGGCGCTGGCCCCGATTGTCGCTGCCGGGCAGCTTGCCGATCAGGCAGCCGCCGAAACTCCGGGTGCCGCGACCGAATGGGTCGCGTTTGATCGGGGTCAGATTGCGCGCTATGTCTCACAAGGCGATGTGGTGTTTGTCGATGTGACGGCGGATTGGTGCCTGACCTGTCAGGCCAACAAGATCCTGGTGCTGGACCGCGAACCGGTGGTCAGCGAACTGGCCGCGCCCGGCGTCATTGCCATGCGCGCCGACTGGACCCGCCCGAACGAGGATATCTCGCGCTATCTGGCCTCTTTCGACCGCTACGGCATTCCGTTTAACGCGGTCTATGGCCCCGGCGCGCCCGAAGGCATTGTCCTGTCCGAGCTTCTGAGCACCGAGGCGGTGATGGACGCCCTGCGCGAGGCTGCAACCCGCAACGTGGCGTCCGGAAACTGACCCACGCCCGGCCCCGGTCGGCGCGCGCGGCCACGACCTGGTATCAATTGGCCCATCCGGCGTCGGGGAACCCTCGACGCGTAATGGGGTGGCCCCTTGGCCCGTTCCACATGGGCGCGCGGCCTGTATGGCCCGTAACCTGCAAGTGAGGGCCGGGTTCTGTGATCCGCCACCCCATGCGCCCCGGCCTCGGCGCTGAGCGCTGACGCATTCCTTTCGCCGCCGGGCACCCGGAGTTTCACGAGGCCTGCCTCGGCCCGCCCCTTTCAAAGCGCGCGGTGAGACCGCCCAGAAAAAACAAAAAATGGCCCCCGCCGTCGCCCGGCAGAGGCCATTTTTTCACAGTGCCGCGTGACGAAACGAGCCATCGCGAGCTGCGGTCTCTATTCGGCCAGATCGCCCGACAGCTCGTCAAACGCCTGCCGCTCGGGGCCGGATTCAGGCAGCAGCGGTTCGGCCTGCGCCAGCGCAGTGCGGGCCGCGTCATCATCGCCAAGCACCCGGTAGGCATTGGCCAGCCGCAGCCACCCTTCCAGATCGTCCGGTTCCTCCTCGAGCCGCGCGGCAAGCCGCTCAACCATGGATTGAACGAACGCGGCGCGTTCCTCAGGCGACATGTCGGCGGCGGCCGCAACCTGATCGGCATTGGGCCCCGGCGCACCATCCTCGCCCGCCAGCAGCATCGCAGGCCCGACGGCCGGACGCCCCAGGCGCGCGCCGATCTGATTGATCCGGTCGACGAAGAAATTCATCCAGGGCGTGATTTCGGTCTCTAACCGGACACGATCAACCAGAAGCTCATAGGCGGCGGCACCGCGCCCGCTCTGTTCCATCGAAATCGCCTGATAATACACCGCGGCCGGGTTCAGCGGATCCATCTCGATGGCGCGATCGATCGCGGCCTGTGCGGGCGGGGTCACGACACCGTTTTCCGAGGCAACCATCGCTTCGGCGGCTTGCGAAAAGGTCGAGGATGTCGCCTCAGGGTGGTCCGCGGCAACGCTGAACGCCTCGGCGGCACCGGCATAATTGCTGAGCCGCATATAAGTCTGACCAAGCAGGATCCAGCCATCATGCGGGCCGCCATTTTCACTGGCAATCAGGCGCGTGCGCAGCTCTTCCGCCAGGGCCGTCATTTCGGTCGAGGCTTCGCGTTCACTGCTGCGGTCGGCGAAAGGAATGCTCGGCATGCCGGGCTGCCCGAGCTGGGTGTAAAGGCCGACACCGGTTGCACCGACCACGACAATCGCCAGGCCCAGGATCCATCGACCGCCTGCCGTCACCCGTTCCTGTTTGGACCGCGCACTTGATACCGCCAGAAGCCGCCGCTTGATCTCAATACCCGCATCCCGGGCCTCGGCCTCGCTGATCAGGCCGCGCGCCTGGTCGCGATCAACCTCGGCCAGCTGATCGTGCAGCACGGCCATCGCGCCGGCATCGCGGTCGGTATTCGCCTGCGTACCGCTACCGAGCGGCAAGAGTATGAACAAGGCGGCAAGCGCGCCCAGTCCCACAAAAATCAACGTCAGCATCATGGTTGTGTTTCGTCCTTTGCGTCAGCATCCGAAAGGGCCTGGAATGCGGCATCCTCGGCCTCGCTCAGATCATCGGGATGTGCGGATTGGCGGCGAACCCGGACCATGACGGCAATGCCGAATCCGCCCGCCACCAGCGCCAGCGCCAGCGGTGCAAACCAAAGCACGTAGGTTTGCGGATTAAAGGGTGGGCGCAGCAAAACGAAATTGCCATAGCGCGCGACCATGAAGTCGAGGACTTCGGCATTGGTGTCGCCTTCGACAATGCGCTCACGGACCAGCAGACGCATATCGCGTGCGATGCCGGCGTTCGAGCTGTCGATATCCTGGTTCTGGCAGACAACGCAGCGCAACTGCCGCGACACATCGCGCGCGCGCGCCTCCAGCACCGGATCGGAGAGCATTTCATCGGGCTCGACCGCAAAGGCCGTGGTGACCGGCGCAAAGGCCAGCATCAGGATCAGGACCAGACGGGCGATCATGACGATCCTCCCGCACGGGCCTGCGCCAGCGCCGTGGTAAACTCACGAACTGCCGTTTCCCCCACGACCGGCCCGACATATTTGTAAAGCACCGTCCCGTCGCCGCCCACGATGAAGGTCTCGGGCACGCCTGTCAGACCCCATTCGATGGCCACGCGCCCCTCCAGATCGGACCCGATCCGCTCATAGGGATTGCCAAGCTCGGTCAGCCAGCGCAGCGCATCCTCGGGCTCATCTTGGTAGTTGATGCCAAAGAGGCGCACGCCATCCTCTTCGACCAACCGGGTCAGCACCGCGTGTTCGGCCCGGCAAGGCACGCACCAGGAGGCAAAGATATTGACCACGACAGGTTCGGAGTTTCCGACCAGATCGGCCCGCGCAAAGCCCGGCACACCGGTGCCCGCAACCTCGGGCAGAGTGAACTCGGGGGCCGGCCTGGAAATCAGCACCGAAGGGATGGCGCTTGGATCCCGTTCGGGGTCCAGCCCCCAAAGGAAGAACCCACCGAAGATCAGAGAGATCAGCACAGGGCTTGCGAATAAAAGGCGTTTCATGAGGCTACTCCGCCGGGGTTGTGGCAATGTCGGGCCGGGACGCCCGTTGTGGGGCACCAACACGCAAGCGCCGGTCTGACAATGACAACGCACCGCCCAGAATCAGCATCGCCGAGCCGAGCCAGATGAAGAACACCAATGGCTCGTAGAGGATACGCAACGTCCAGGCCCCTTCGGCGCTGGCCGCGGGATCCGCGGGTTCCGACAACGAAGCATAGATATCGCCGATCAGGGTGGACCTAATTGAAGATTCAGTGGTGCTGTATTGTGCCACCGGATAGTTGCGCCTTTCGGGATAGAGCGTGGTCACGTATTCGCCGTCGCGCGTAATGGTCAGCGTGCCGCGATTTGCCACGTAGTTTGGCCCCATCACCCGTTCGATCCCTTCGAAAACCACGTCATACCCCGCGATGGAGATCTCGCTCCCGGGGGTGACAAAGACCACCTCCTCGGACTTCCAGGCGGTCGATCCGACAAACCCGAAAATCACGATCGCCAGCCCGGCATGGGCCATCGTCGTGCCGTGGGCCGCCCGGGGCAGGTTGCGTGCCCGGCGCATCGCATCGCGCAGGGGCACTTTGCCCAAGCGGATTCGTCCGGCCCATTCCTGCAGCGTCGCCAGCAATAGCCAGGCTGCAATGGCAACCGTGAGATAGGCCAGCACCGGCCCGCCCTCGGTCAGATACCAGACCACAAGAGCGGCCAGAACAGACAACGCCAGGACGAATTTCAGACGGTCCATCAAGCCGGCAAGATCGGCGCGTTTCCACGACAGGAACGGCCCGAGCCCCATCAGGATGACCAGCGGCAGCGCGATCGGGATAAAGGCGGCGTTGAAAAACGGCGGTCCGACCGAAATCCGCTCACCCGCCAGCGCCTCGACAAAGAGCGGGTAAAGCGTGCCGAAGAGAACCGTCCCGGTCGCGGTGGCCAGTAGGAGGTTGTTTACCAACAGCCCCGCCTCGCGGCTGACCGGACGGAACAGGCCGCCCGGCTCAAAGGTTGGCGCGCGCCAGGCATAGAGCGTCAGCGACCCGCCAATGCTGATCCCCAAAAGCCCCAGCAGGTAGAGCCCGCGCAAGGGGTCGACGGCAAAGGCATGCACCGAGGTCAAAAGCCCCGAGCGAACAATGAACGCGCCCAGAAGCGACAGCGAAAAGGTCAGGATCGCCAACAGGATCGTCCAGCTTTTCAACGAGCCCCGTTTTTCGGTCACGATGGCCGAATGCAGCAAAGCGGTACCCAGAAGCCAGGGCATGAAGCTGACGTTTTCGACCGGATCCCAGAACCACCAGCCGCCCCAGCCAAGCTCGTAATAGGCCCACCAGGAACCCAGGGCGATGCCGGCCGTCAGGCTCATCCACGAGGCCAGCGTCCAGGGCCGGACCCACCGCGCCCAGGCCGCATCCACCCGGCCCTCGATCAGCGCCGCAACGGCAAAGGAGAACACGATCGAAAAACCGACATACCCGATATACAGCAGCGGCGGGTGCAACGCCAAACCGAAATCCTGCAACAGCGGGTTCAGGTCATTGCCATCGGGGGGCGGCGGAAACACACGCTCGAACGGGTTCGAGGTGAAGATCATGAAGCTGAAGAACCCGACACTGATCCAGGCCTGAACCGACAGCGTCCGGGCCCGCAGCCCTTCCGAGATATTGGTGCCAAAGAGCGACACGGCCGCGCCGAAGATCGTCAGGATCAGCACCCAGAGCAGCAGCGATCCCTCGTGGCTGGCCCATGTGCCCGCGATCTTGAACAGCATCGGTTTCAACGAATTGGAGTTCTCGACGACATTCAGCACGGTAAAATCGCTGACGACGAAAGACCGCATCAGGGCGGCAAAGGCAATCAGCGTGAAGGTCACCTGCGCCAGCGACGTGGCATGCGCGCTGCGCATCCAGAGCGCATTGCCGCGCGCGGCCCCAAGTATTGGCAGGACGCTCTGAACCAATGCAAAACCAAGGGCGATTGCCAGAGAAAACTGACCTATTTCAGGGATCATATCTGCCTCATCAATTGGCCCGCGATGCGGGTTGGTAGTCGCTGTACGGCACCGATTGTGCCGAAACGGTATCTTGCTGTGCGGCGTCCGAACCGCCGGTGGTGACATCTATCGGCAAGCTCACACGGGCCACCAGCCCGCCGCCCGGCGCATTGGCCAGCGCGACGTCGCCGCCATGCGCCCGCAAGATGCTGCGCGCAATCGAAAGCCCCAGACCATGACCGCCGGTGTCCAGCGACCGGGAACTGTCCAGCCTTTGAAAAGGGGCAAAGACCTCTTCCAGCTGATCCTCGGGGATACCCGGCCCTTGGTCCGCAATCTCGATCACCGCAGCGCCATCCTGCTCTGTAAACGTGACCTGCGCGCCGCCGCCATATCGCTGCGCGTTTTCTATCAGGTTTCGCAATGCGCGCCGAAACGCGAAAGGCCGCACCGAGATAGCCAACTCAGGCCCCGGTGCAAGCGCAAACTGCGTCGGCATGGCCTGGTTCATGTCGGTCAAAACCTGGCCGATCTCGACCTGCTCGGATTGCTCGGATGCGCTGACGCCGCGCGCATAAGACAGGGTCGCATCCAGCATGCCCTGCATTTCCTCGATGCTGGCAATCAGATGCTCGCGCGTATCATCGTCATCAACCATTTCAGTGTGCACCCTGAGGGCCGTCAGCGGAGACCGCAGGTCGTGACCAATTGCCGCGAGCATGCGCGTCCGGTCCTCGACAAATCGGGTCAGACGTTCCTGCATGATCCCGAAGGCGGCGGTAAGATCGCGCACCTCGGTCGGGCCGGTCGGCGCAACGGGCTGCATGTCCTCGCCGCGGCCAAGGCGTTCGCTGGCGACCGCAAGATCGCGCAAGGGGCCGGTAATGCGCGCCATCAGGAACCAAAATCCAGCCGCCAGTAGACCTGCCGCCGTCAGCACAAAGGTAATGGTGGACCCCCAGGCCCATTGCAGCGGTGGCCGCTCGAACCGGGTCTGGACGTTCAACCACTGCCCCCCCGTCAGCGCGACGGAAACGCTCATTTCAAGCGCCGACATGTCACCGCCCATCATGGCGGTCATATCATCGGTCATCATGGCGGACATGTCATCGCCGGCCACGCCCGGCCGCGCATTGCGCGGTTCGGACGAAAGGTGCGGCAACGGCAGGATGGTGCCTTCGACTTCGTGAATATCGACACGAATCTCGCGGGTGAACGGATCATCCAAAAGCGCCCTGATCCGATCCTCGACAGGGCCGGATTCGCCGTCGTTATGGCGTTCGATCACGGGCCTGTCGGTCATCTCGAACCGCACCAGGGGCGAATTGGCCGCCCGCAGGATCGCGGCGTGCAGATCGCTCGGCGCTTCTTCCAACAGACGCGTGACACTGGCCGCGCGCCCCGTCGCCTCGAACCCCAGGGCCGCGCGCACCGCCAGGCTGCGCTCATCGACGAAAAACAACAGCGCGACGATTTGCGCGGCCAACAGAACCCCAAGAAGAAGCAGGATAAGCTGCCCCCGCAGGCTCATGAAAAACCGCCAGATCATGACGCCGCCACCACATCGCTGGACAGGCTGTAGCCGCCATTGCGCACCGTGGTGATGATCTTGGGGCGCATCGGGTCGGCTTCGATCTTGCGGCGCAGCCGGCTGACCTGATTGTCGATCGTGCGATCGAACGGGCCCGCGGTGCGCCCCGCGGTAAGATCCAGCAACTGGTCCCGGCTCAAGACGATCCGGGGCCGTTCCAGAAACGTGGCCAACAGGCGAAACTCGGAATTGGACAGGCTTTCCTCTGCCCCGCCATCCGACACCAGCCAGCGGCGATCCATATCCAGCGTCCAATGCGCGAACCGGACCGTTTGCCCCGCCAGCCGCCCGGCCAGCATCTGGGTCTTTTCGGTGCGCCGCAGCACGGCCTTGATCCGGGCCAGAAGCTCACGCGGGTTGAAGGGTTTGGGCAGGTAATCATCGGCCCCGACCTCCAGCCCGATGATACGGTCGGTATCTTCGCCAAGCGCCGTCAGCATGATGATCGGTGTAGACCCCTCGGCCGACAACCTGCGGCAGACCGACAGGCCATCTTCGCCCGGCATCATCACATCCAGAACGATGAGGTCGAAACTGCCGACCGACAGCTTCTGATCCATATCGGCCGCATCCATCGCCGATGTCGCGCGCAACCCGTTGCGCTGCAGGAATCGGGTGACGGCATCGCGAATGTCGCGGTGGTCGTCAACGACCAGAATATGAGGGCTTTCCGTCTTCATTGAACCTTTCTACGACAATCGATCCGGCGTTTCCGCCAGTAAATTGTCACCGTTTGTAACAGCGCGCCGCCCGCGTGACGAACTGATACACAAACGGGCGGCCCTGCCTCTGGTAAATATGGTGATTAGCGATCACGTTTTGGTTTCAAAATTTGAATTGGAGACAGAAAATGAAATCTCTCACGTTACTCACGCTGGCCATGGCCGCCCCGCTCGCTTTCACCTCGGCAGCTCTGGCAGAAGCCGATCACGGCGACGATGGAGCCAAGTTGGAAGCAGTCGGTCAAGCCGGGCCCTATGGCGCAAACCGTAGCGGCCCGCATGGCGGCGGCGCAGGCGGACCGCATGCCGGTGGCCAGAACGCGATGATGCAACAGATGATGCAAATGATGCAGCAGCACGCTGCCATGATGGGCGGCGGTGCCGGTCAGATGGGTGGCGGCGCTGGCATGATGGG